>Ga0209230_10000235_pt1 | contig 21403 bp, 18 predicted proteins | sample LakOntMetagenome_FD_187467 | JGI IMG/M metagenome (GOLD analysis project Ga0209230, IMG submission 187467) | Freshwater and sediment microbial communities from Lake Ontario - Sta 18 epilimnion Metagenome (SPAdes) (version 2) | ecosystem: Environmental > Aquatic > Freshwater > Lentic | place... | reverse complement strand
CCTTGGTTCGCGCGCCCATCCTTCAAATCAATGCCCTGTATTTCTCCTTCCCCCTGATTATCCTGGTGGCTGCCAACGGAATCACACTCGCTCGAAAAGAATTAAGCACCTCTGATTTCACTATAAACCCCATGGTAGGCCATACCCGCCAAGGACAAAACAAATTCCATCATTACTCCAAACCATTGGCCATCCTCCTGCCCGCACTGCTCCTGTACAACACAATTTACCAAAAACAATTCCTTACCCTAGAACGCAAAGGATCCCACCACCGCATCGTGGAGCAGTCGCTCCAATTCTCAGAAAACCAAACGAAATCGCACCAAACACGGGGAACTAACAGTGATTTACACATTTGGCTCGACGGCCCAACCGACAACTACCAATTCCACAAAGACCAAACCTTATACAAACACAAAATTTCGGCGATTCCCCCAACGGTGTATTTTGAAACGGCCGGACCTACCCTCCCCTTCATCGCCCAGCAACTCCAATCGCTCAAGCCGGGTGCTCAGGTATTTTTGGGACTTCAATCGGGCAGTCAACCCTGGCTCTTACCATTGGTTGAATCCCATTTCAACTACACCTCTCGATACCAAGAACCAATTACATCAACCCCGAAAACCCAACTTCCCCCAATCAAAACAAGGGAGGAATCGAAAAAAAACAAGGATTCCTTCAAACCAAACCCCCTCGACCACGAATTCCTGATCGGTGGCGAATGGATCACCCTTGCCGAACCCCGTGAACCCCAATTTACCCCGGAAGATTTCCACCTCACTGAATCGCAACCCATTTACAACTCCACCGACACCACACTGCTATCCACCACCATCGAAATCAGCGATTTCAACCCGCGTCCCAATGACGTAATTCTGATCGTGGTAAAAACAGATGCTTGTCGGGGCGATATCGAAACCTCGCTTTGGAACAATCAGACCCAAATCGATTGGCGCAGTACCAAAATTGCAGATTACCAAACCGCAGGATTCCATTACGCCCTGCATGCGATCAAGCTGGCCGATATTCCCAACTGGAATCAACGAACCCTCCTTCGCGTTCGCATTGGATCATCCAGTCAATGTTTGATTGGCAAATATTTAGGAAATCCTTATCTCTATGGCGTTCAGCCATAAATTGCGGCCTAAACATCGTCATTTAACCCATTCCTGAAGCACTTTATTATCGCTTCGAACAGAACCACAGCCATAGCCATAAAAAAAGCCCCGAGAAATTCCCAGGGCTTCTATCTCACTCGCGCAAGGCGAAATGTAAAAATCTATTGAAAATGCGACGGGTCAACCACTGTAAATACGCGGTGTAAATTGAAGCCCAATCGCACGCCAGCAGCACCCCAGCGATCTGTATTGCGTGTGATAAACATCGACTCGTTCATACCCACGCTATTCGTGAAATCAAACTGGAACACGTGTCCGCCTGTCTCCACATCAAATCCCACCGAGAAACTGTTGTAGAAATCGCCGTTTCCGTTCAAAATGGGAATGTATTCCATGTTCAGCGAGGTGCGTGAACTCAACTTGTTACGGAACCCCATGCCCAACGCGAACTGGGTTTTGGCTGTACCGCTGCTCACAAAAGACTCACTGCCCGCATCGTATCGATCGCTCATGCCCGACACCACCACTGTGGGCGATAAAATCCATGAAAAATCGTCGTTCACTTTCTTTCCAACAATCACCTGTCCTACATATGAAAGTCGCTGCTTACCGGGAATTCCCCACGCAATGGTCACAGGACCAGCAATACCGATAATCGTGCGATCATACTGGGTATTCTTATAATCCACGGCGCCAAGCAACAGAATCGAAAGCGGCTTTTTGTTGTCGGAAGTTTGGTGCATGAGGCGATATTTCACATAGGCATCCACCCCTTTTTCTGATTTCACGTTGTAGCGACCCAACCCCACCATGAGGTTTTCATTCACGCCATACTCACCGCCAAAACGGATGGTAGCAACATCAAATCCGAAGGCATTCACCGCATCTTCACTATTAAACGCGGCGGCACCACCATTCATCGCGCCAAATCGGTGGCTCATTTTGAAATCGAACACGCCGGGATCAATGAGTTCCAAGCTCTGCAAATTCACCACTTTGGTGGTTTTGAAAGCATATTGAACTTTTTCAGCAACCGGGGCCGACGGCTCATCGAACAGAGAAAAACTGGTATCGTCTTGGGCTTGCACCACATTCATGGCAACAGACCCAAGGGCAATGGCTGCAACGCGCAACCAAGTATTCACATTGATTTTACGCATTACCATCTTCTTACAATATTAAAGCCGAAACGAAGGTTAGAAGGTTCAAAAGAACCGTTGTTTTGTGTCATGTAGTACGATTCATTCATCGATTGGGCATTGCTCACACTCAGCTGAAAAACGTGTTTGGCCGTGTAAATCTCAAATCCCAAGGCCATGTAAGGATCTGTGGGGATGTTCACAGATTTTGATGCACCGCTGGGCGATGGCATTTTCGACAAAAACGGTTTCTGTATTTCAGCGGTGACCGCGTAACGATCAGACAATTTCATCCGTCCATAGGCACCCATCACGGCGATATCGTTTGATTCTGTGGCCAATTCCACCAAATTCACGTGCACCAAACTGGGCGTGAGGGCGATCAACAATCGATCGTTGATGTTTTTACTGATGATGATGGTATTCACAAACCGCAATCGGTTGGTGTAGTAGAATGGTTCGGAAGAAATGCTGGCCCTGGCTTGTGTGTTAATTGAAACGTTGCTGTACCAAGCCGCCGTAACCTCCGATTTACTGTCGCCTTCTTTCTTGGGCGATGCCGTGGCTTTGCCTTTGAATTGATACTTGAAGTAGCCATCCGCGATTTTGTTCATGCTACTGCGCGATACACCCACGGTGAGTCGTTCCGACAGTCCCGCATCCAAACCAATGCGCATATAACTTTGATCCAGTCCGTACCAATTGTAGGCACCGGTACCAAAGGTCCCGAAACGATGTTGAATGAACATTTCCCACTCGCCTTTGGGCAATCCAGCTGCGCCTTGCATATTAATAATGCGCAAGCTTTTGCGTTCCAAACTCAATGCGGGGGGAATGTACTGGGTTTGTATTTGGGTGATATTAATGGTTTGTGTAACGGCTTCTCGAACGGTTACAGAATCATTGAGCGTTTCTAGAACCTCGGCCTGTATGGGCGATTGCATCATCCATGCACCGAGAATCGAAACAAGTATATATTTTCTCATTTCTGCGTTTATTGGGGCATGCCGTTGCGAATCCACTTATCTACCTGTCCGATTTTACAATCACTCAATTTGCCACCGGGAGGCATCAAACTATAAGGACTGGTTTTTTTCATGGTGCCACTCAAACTACCTTTCAGCGCTTGGGCTTTTACCAGGTCGTAAGTATGTAGCGATATTCCACCTGAAGGACCACTGCTGCCGTGACAACCGATACAATTTTGGTTGATCAGGGGCTGAATGTTTGCCGTGTAGGTTGGGTTGGCCGAGTCACAAGCAGAACTGCCATAGTTTTCAGCTTTGTTGTCGTAATAGCAACTTTGGGTCGCCACCACAATCCCTACAACCAGGATTGCAGGTAACCAGAATTTGAATTTAGTCATTGGGAGCTCCTCTTTGAATCCAATTGCGCACTTGGTTGATTTCACAATCGCTCAATTTGGCACCGCCTTTTGGCATTGGGTAATAACCGCTGTGATCCAATGATTTTAGCAACCCTTGGTTGATGGCGTTTTTCACACCGATATATCCTGAAAGTTCCACTTGGGCGGAGGCGTTGGGATAGGCGTGACAACCCACACAGTATTTTGTCATCATGGGCTGAATCACCGCGGTAAATCCAGACACAGCAGAATCACATTTCACCGCACAGTTGATACCGTTTTTGGCACCATCGGCGATCCAATCATAGAGCATTTGCTTTTCAGCGTTTGAAAGTTTTGTATATCCTTTGGGTGGCATTTCGTTGTCTGCAACCACTTCATACAATTCTGAACTGTTGGGCTTGCCTTTTACAATCCCGTGGCTAACAATTTTTTTATAGTTCGATAAATCGTATCCTTCTGCTGCGGTGCCGGCGTCGTGACAACCACTCATGGCGCATTTGGAATTGATGATGGGCAGGATATCTCTTTCAAAGCAGATGGCTGCATTGGGATCGCCCATTTGTTCGTGCTGACAGGATTGCATCGCCCAAACACCCACGAAGGCGAAGGTGGCGATGAGCAAAAACTTTTTGATGTTCATGGTTTGAATTGAAGTTGTTGATTGAAATTACTTTGCCAAAGCGCAATCTACAGCGATGGCGATCTCATCAGAAACCGATGCAGCACTGGCCGCAGGGATTTTGATTTGATAATCAGAACACTTGATTTTGAAGTTGGCTTTCAAGGTTACTGCACCGTCTTTCACCACCACTTTACCTGGAACGGTGATGTCTTTTGTAACACCGTGCATGGTCAACTGTCCAACAGACTCCACGGGATACTCACCATTTTGACCAAAATTTACGGCAGCCATGTTTTTGATTTTCCCTTTAAAACTGCTGTATTGGAACTGTGAAGTTTCCATGTAATTCTCTTGAAAATGCTTTTGCATGAGGGCAGATTTAAACACGAAACCGTTTACTGGAACCCGGAATTGCAACTGGTTGTTGGCTGGGGCGATGGCAGCTTCTACTTGACTGTTATTGGCAGAAAACTCCTCGATAGATGTTTTACTTACGAAGGAGATTTTACCGGCAGAGGTTTTATAAACTTGGGCTGCTGAAAACAAAGGCATCAAAGCGATGGCGGCGAGGAAAAAATATTTTTTCATGGTTTGAATTTTATAATTGAATGATAGTTTTTTTGAAGTTTGTTAAAATAAAATAGGTAAATCAGTTGACGCTGGAAGAATCCGAAGCGTCTTCGTGATCCAAAGATTTCGACACATCCGCTTTGTGCTGTTCCAATTTCAACAGTGCGCAACGACTCATGTCGATCTTCTTTTCTGCAAACAGGTCATCGGCCGACATCGGCACAACGAGGCCATCGCAAACACATTGTAATGTTACGATATCACCTGCCACCACCCCGCTCACCGAAGTTTGATAATCTTGGTGAAAATTGGCATTCACATTAAAGCCTTCCACACCTGTTTTGATTTGCAAGGTAAGGCTGCTATCGCCGAGTACATCGGCCACTTCGCCAGAGAATTTTACGCTTTTCCCCACGAAAGAAGAAAATGTGCGAGCGGCGCCCGTATCTGCGTTCAATTCACCCACCCACTGATTCAAATCCTTTTCGAAATCAGGCTTGCCCGCGCTTTGATTTTCAGGGGCCTTGTTCCAAAGATAGTAACCCACAATAAGGCCGGATACCAAAATGGCTAAAAGAAGCAGAAGAATGTTACGTTTGTTCATAGTTTTTGTGATTTTTGCAAAACAATAAATTGTAGTTGCGTATCTTGTAACAACAAATGTGCCATGAACCCCCAAAAAATGAACCGATATATTTTTTACTCACTGATAGTTTTCTTTAACTTTTCTGGCTTAAATGCTCAAATTCAATCAAATAGAGTCACATATCTTGCTGAAAAAATTTACCAGGCAGACACCGCCTTTGGCACCGCCAACGCCATGGTGGTCGAAAATGGCATCATCTTGTATGTGGGGGATGTCAAAACGGCCGATTCTCTCTACCCCACAACAACCAAAAAGGAATTTGCCGGAAAGTACATTTATCCCGGGTTCATTGATGCGCATTGCCATTTCTTGGCTTATTCGAAAGGCTTAACAGAAGTGGACTTGGTGGGAAGCAAATCCGAAGCCGATGTTATCAATCGGGCCAAAAAATTTGCCAAGAAGAACAAACTGCCTTGGCTCATTGGCCGGGGATGGGATCAAAACGATTGGGCCGTTAAAGACTTCCCCAACATGCAAAAACTGAGCAAAGCCTTTCCCACACGCCCGGTTTGTTTGAGCAGAATAGATGGTCATGCCGTTTGGATCAATGCCGCAGCCGTGAAACAACTTCATCTCAATCCAGACACGCTCATTTTCGGGGGCGAATTCTTGAAAGTGAATGGAGAATTTACAGGGATTTGCATCGACAATGCTGCGGACTGGGTAAAATCCCGATTGCCCTCTGCGCCCTTTTCGGCTTGGGAAAAAGGCTTACAAACAGGCTTAACCAACTGCCATGCTCAAGGTATTACCCAAATTGCCGAAGCTGGAATATCGGTGGCCGACATCGACCTCATCCAATCCTTACAAGCACAAAACAAGCTCAACTTGAGGATTTACGGCATGCTTTCCGTGAACGAAGAAAATTTGGGATACATCTCAAGAAACGGCATGATATACACAGACCTTTTCACGATGCGATCGGTGAAAATCTATTTGGATGGGGCTTTGGGATCCCGCGGCGCATTGCTCAAAGGCGATTATTGCGACCAATTGGGCCACAAAGGATTGCAAATCATTGACCAACCCAAATTTGAAATGTATCAGAACTTTTTGTTGAACAAAGGGTTTCAAGTTTGCGTACATGCCATCGGCGACAGCGCAAATGCCATCGCCCTGAGAACTTTTAACAAATACATTCCTGAAGGATACGATGCAAGATGGCGGATCGAACACGCCCAAATCGTGAACATCAAAGACCAAAAGCTGTTCAGCAAAAGAAGCATCATCCCAAGCGTTCAGCCCACCCATGCCACTTCCGATGCGCCTTGGGCCAATGAGCGATTGTGCAACGCCGAATCCAAAGGCGCCTATGCCTATCAGAATTTACTGAAGCAAGCTGGCACCATTGCCTTGGGCACCGATTTTCCCGTGGAAGGCATCTCTCCCATGCATACTTTTTATTCTGCTACTCAACGAATGGACGCGGCAGGAAAACTCGAAAGGCCTTTCCTGGGCGAACAAGCCTTAACCCGAAAGCAGGCATTTTGGGGAATGACTTTGTGGGCGGCTTATGCCAACTTCGATGAAACGCGCACAGGCTCATTGGAAGCGAGTAAAATGGCAGATTTTGTGGTAATGAATACCGATATTATGGAAGTGGAGGCACCCAAAATCTTGAAAGCCAAGGTCACCCATACATTCATTGGCGGTAAAATGGTTTACGGAAAACCTTAAACAGGCCTGCATTATACAAAATTTTTCATTGTGTGATGAACGTCATGTTCTCTACCGAAATTCAACTTAATTTTGCTGTATCATGAAATTCACCCAATTGGGCTATTTGTCGATGTTGATTTTGGGCGTTGGCTGCAAAGAAAAATCGCAGTACATCACACCTGAATCCAAACCCATCATTGAATCTGTGTATGCAAGTGCCACCATCAATGCGGCTGAGCAGTACACTGTTTATCCGGCTATGTCGGGAAGAATCATCTCCTTTTCAACCCAAGAAGGCAACAACGTTTTGGCGGGGGGATTGATTGCCCATCTCGACAATACCAGCAGCGCGTTGAATGCGGCCACTGCGAAGGAGGCATCGAACCTATCACAACAGGGTGAAAAGCAAATCCAAGAGGTAGCGGCACAGCTTGCCACAGCCATGGAACAGGCCAAATTGGATTCGATTAATCTCAAACGACAGCAAAATTTGTGGGCACAACAGATTGGTAGTTTATCCCAATTGGAAGCAAAAAAAATGGCGGCATCGGCCAGTAAAAATGCCGTTAAAGCGTTGCAATCAAAATTGAGTTTGGTACAAAAACAGGTGCGATTCAGTCAAATCCAAGCAAAAAACAACGAAGGAACTGCCCAAAAAACATTGAGTGAATACGATGTGAAATCAGACATTTCTGGTGAAGTATTTCAGTTACTTGCAGAAAAAGGAGAATGGGTATCGCCCCAGAAACCATTGGCAATTATAGGGAACAGCAAAGACTTTTTGGTTCACATGGAAGTGGACGAGGTGGATATTGCAAAAATCGCGATCGGACAAACGGTGGTGGTTTCATTGGATGCGTACAAGGGCAAATCGTTCAAAGGGCATGTATCAAGGATCACCCCCATCATGAACGCTAAAACACAGTCGTTTGAGATTGAAGCCGTTTTCGATGAAAAGCCCAACAAATTGTACCCCGGATTGAGCGCAGAAGTAAATATCATCATTGCTGAAAAATCCAACGCTTTGTTGATACCGCTGTCGTGCTTGGGTAAAGACAATGTGGTGGCTACTGAAGATGGAGATGTTGTGGTTAAGCCCGGTTTACGCAATTTGGAATACGTAGAAATTTTGGAGGGCCTCACCCCAACATCGAAGATATTGGCCCCAAAAGCAAAATGAGGCCATGAGCAACGCCCTACTGATTCAAATTGCCAAAACGCATCTACTCACACGCAAAAAGCAAAGCGCCATTGCCAGCTTGGGCGTCACATTTGGCATTGGCACATTCATCGTTTTGGTGAGTTTCATGACCGGGCTGAATGGCTTGTTGGATGGATTGATCCTCAACAGAACGCCGCACATCCGCATTTATAACGAGGTGAAACCCAGCGCAATGCAACCCATCGCCTTGCATCCAGAATACAAGGGCAAAGTAAATATGGTGAGTTCGATCCGTCCAAAACAGGACCCAGTGAGCATTTATAACAACAAGCCGCTGATGAATACGCTGAAAAAAAATCCTTTGGTGATGGGCATTACGCCGCAGGTGAGTGCCCGAATCTTTTATCAATCGGGTTCTGTATTGCTCAACGGAAACGCCATCGGCATTGATGTATTGGAAGAGGATCGATTGTTCAATTTCAAACAGTACATCGTGGATGGAAAACCCCAAGATTTGGCGAACAACGAAAACGGCATCGTATTGGGCATCGGTGTAGCAAAGAAACTGAGCATTCAAGTGGGCGACAGAATTCAACTCATGAGCAGCACGGGCGCCACCCATAGACTAAAAGTGGTGGGATTTTTCCAAAGTGGTTTGGCTGATATCGACAAACTTCAGAGTTATGTGAATGTCAAGATGGCCCAACGCATCGCCGGTGAAGGAAACAATTTTGTGACCGACATCAGTGTGAAGTTGTTCGACATTGAAAACGCGAAGGATTTATCGGACCAAATCGCTCAAACTTACGGGGTGAATAGCATCGACATCAAAGCGGCGAATGCCCAATTTGAAACGGGTACCACCATCAGAAACATCATCACTTATGCGGTATCGATTACGTTGTTGATTGTGGCGGGTTTTGGCATTTACAACATTTTGAACATGGTGATTTACGAGAAGATGAACGACATCGCCATCTTGAAGGCCACTGGATTTTCGGGTTCAGATGTGAAGCGTATTTTCATTTACCAAGCGATGTTCATTGGCATTGTGGGCGGATTGATGGGATTGATTATGGGCGGTTCGATGAGTTATTTGATTAGCAAAGCACCTTTCGAAACAGAGGCCATTCCCACCGTGAAAACCTTCCCCGTGAATTTCCAACCCCTGTTTTATTTGATAGGCGCTGTTTTTGCCGTGATTACCACCTTTTTTGCCGGATATCTACCAGCGAGAAAGGCCAGTAAAATCGACCCTGTAGAGATCATTCGCGGACAATAATTCCAATCACAAACAACCACATCAACACACAATAAGGAGAGTCCAATTTGAAGTTTCCAATTTCAAGTCCCCAAACCAAGACGCCCATACAATGACCCCCAACCCCATGAGCCATAACATCATTCTCAAAACCATCGGCGTTCAAAAGTACTTTATCGACCCCGTGAAGGTGCAAGTGCTGAAGAACATCAATATCGAAGTAGAAAAAGGGGAATTCGTGAGCATCATGGGCAAATCGGGCTGTGGAAAAAGCACTTTGTTGTACATTTTGAGCACCATGGACACAAGTTACGAAGGGCAGTTGTTTTTGGGTGAACGGTTGCTTACTGGGCTCAGTGGCGCGGAACTTTCGGTGGTGCGCAATGAACACATCGGATTTGTTTTTCAATTCCATTACTTGCTGCCCGAGTTCACGGTGTTGCAAAACGTGATGATGCCTGGGCTTAAATTGGGTAAAAAAAGCAAAGAGGAAGTGGAGCACGACGCCATGAACAAGCTAAAGCTATTGGGTGTGGATGACCAATTTGCCAAAAAGGCCACACAAATTTCGGGCGGTCAAAAACAGCGCGTGGCGATAGCCAGGGCATTGATCAACGAGCCCACCATCATCATGGGCGATGAGCCCACGGGCAACTTAGACAGCAAAAATGCGGGCATTGTTTTTGACATTTTCAAAGAACTCACCCACGAACTGGGCACATCCTTGCTGATTGTTACGCACGACCCAGATTTTGCGGGTAAAACCGACCGAATCATTGAAATGGCCGATGGTTCTGTTGTGTAATTAACCCAGGCCGAGCATGGACAAATCCGAGACCAAGGCATTGAATTTCAATGGGTTTTGAGGAATGCCTTGAAATGTGAGCAAATTTCAAATTACAAGCAAAAAATCAGTTTTTTTCGTATATTTGCAGTCCTTTAAAAAGGTCGGATGGCCGAGCGGCTAGGCACGGGTCTGCAAAACCCTTTACAGCGGTTCGAATCCGCTTCCGACCTCTAAAGTAAGCCTCTTGTGAAAACAAGGGGCTTTTTTTATGTTGTTATGGGTTGATTATCAACCGCTCTTTCAGGGAAACCCCTCCAGCTTCAAACTCCACCTGATAAGTTTTGGTTTGCTTGGCATCGTAGAGCGGCAAGGCAAAAACACTCTCCCCTTTGGGCAAACCGCCCGGAAATTCGTGTCTCAATAACAATTTGCTGGACTCATCGCGCAGAGTTAATATGCACGGTCCTTCCTCTGCCATTTGGATCATGAAATAGACTTTCCCGTTTTCGGTATTGGTAAACGCTTGAAAATGAATTTGTCCGTTGTTGCCTTGCTCAACCCATTGGGCTTCTATGTGCGATAGTTTCTGTGCGGGATCGCGGAATTCGTTGTTGCGTTTCCAATACACCGCGTAGGCATGGGCTTCGGCTTTGCTTTCATTGGCATCGTTATCGAAAAACACATTGGGCGCCGTGGTAGAAAATCCCCCCACCAGATGGCCGAGGAGCTGTGAATCGCCTTGCAAGGATTCCAGATCGATCACAACAGTGCCTTCCATGCGCGGAACCGTATTCGCCGGAATAAATTCGGTACCAGCCCCTACCCCTTTGGGCAGTTGAATGGGCAGAGCATATTCGCGGTACTCGTTGGCCGCCGTGCGTTCAATCACCGATACCGTGGATACCACAGGCACATCTGGATCTTGGGTTAACTGGCCCGAATCATTGAAATAATACTGGGCGATGCCCCCAAAAAATAGAAAAAACTGCGCATCCACTTTGTAGGAATAGAGCGATGTGTGGGCGCTGTGGTATTGGTTTAGCAACTGATTGAATTGGGGCACGGGTTTGATGGTATTGGAATCTGAATTTATCTCCAGCAAATTGGTATATGGAATGTTTGCGCGTTCTTGAAACACCCCTGAAAACACCAACAGATCTTTTCGAACCGCAGGGAAAGGAGAAGAAGCAATGGGATTACCATCGATGAAAACTTGATCAACGCTGCCACTTGCCTCTGGCGCGATCCTATGATGCAGTGATTCCATGACATTCACATCCCGGCGGCGGAATTGACTGTCGGTAAGCGGTGAGTGCCAAACGACAAACTCTTTTGTTCGCGTTGATTTTTTGCGACTTTTGCGCTTTTTGCGAAATTTAACGGATTGCTGAACCAGTTGAAAACGACGCACCCCATGGTGGTATTCCTGTTCAAATCCAGGTCCGTTTTGCGGTCCCATGGGATTGTATAAGCCATCGAAGCGATGTCCGCCCACCAAATAAAAGGTAATTACTGGCTGTTTATGGGGGTAATAGTCGATGTGATTGAACATGGCGCCACCTGTGAGTGCAAATTGGGGATCGGTCCATTGTTCAAAGGCAGATGAAAGTGTAGCCAACGGGAACGGTTTCTGTTTGATTTGGTCTTTGCGCGAATTGAGTTCGGATTGTTTGGCGAATTCGCTGCTGAGCTTGGCCAAATCCACCTTTGTGAGGTAGGGAAAGGTGCGATGCGCTTCGGGGTCTGTGTATTTTGATGGTGGTGTAAACAGGGCTTTGTCTTGCCTACAGGGCAATCCGTAACCTCCCACGAGGAAGAGAAAATTCTCTTCCTCGTGGAACAACATATTGGTAGAAGCCAATTGCGATTGGAGTGAGGGGTTTAGGTTTTGGATGGGCATTGAATCTACGGTTCGGGATTCCGGATCAACACACCAGATATAGCGATTGGCGTGGGCGGAATCGAAGGCCCGGAACGGCTGCCTTCGATGGAGCCCGTCGCGGCGGCCACCGAACAAATACCATTTCCCTTGATATTGGGCCGCCGCAAATGAATGCAAACTCGGCAAAGCCGGTATATCCAAGCGCTGAATCATCAAAGTAAAGGGCTGGGTTTGGGCCAGCAAGGGTTCAGTGCTCAACGCAAAAATGAACCCCATCGCCGCCACACACCAATTTTTTGTCCTCAATGAAAATTTCAGCACTTGCATGATTAAACAAAGGTAGCATCGCCCCGGAAAATATTGGGTGACATTGATCATTCAGCCAATAAGTTTGTCGTATTTTCGTAACATGGCAACCGCAAGCACCAAATACCTCGGACAATTACGCTGTAGCAACATTCATTTGCAGAGCGGGACGGAAATTTTCACCGATGCACCCACCGATAACAAAGGGATGGGATCGGCCTTCTCTCCCACCGATTTGTGTGCGTTGAGTTTGACCACTTGCATCATCACCACCTTGGGTATTTATGCACAAACAAAAGGGTTCGAAATCACCGAAATCACCGCTGAAACCACCAAGCACATGGCATCGGATCCACGCAGAATCTCCAAAATCAGCAGCTACATCAACATCGTATTGCCCACCGGCCTGCCTGAAAATATCCAAGAAATCTTGATTCGTGTGGCAAATACTTGTCCGGTCGCCCGCAGCCTTCATCCCGATATCGAAAAGGATGTGGTGATTACTTTCGCCTAAGCGCAAACCATTCAACGCATCACCAAAATGGCCAAGCCCAACAGCGATAGTTGTAGGGCAAACATCACCACACCAAAGCGGAGTCCGCGACTGCCCGCTTGCAGCAACTTCTTGAAACTCACTTTGAGTCCAATCGCCGCCATTGCAATCGTCAAGATCACCTTGCCAACGTATTCCACGTCTTTTAGGGCGGGTTTGGGGACATCAACCACACTCACAACAAAGGTCACGATGATGAATCCAATGAGGTACCAGGGCAATTTGAAGTATCGTTTCCAACTGCCTTCGGCGTTGCGTTGGGTGAGATAGGTCATGAAGATCAATCCCGGGGTTAGCAGCGCTACACGGGCCAATTTTACGGTTATGGCCACATCTCCAGCCGATTTTCCGATGGCAAAGCCGGCGCCAGCCACGTTTCCAACCGAATGCAGCGAACCACCCACCAAATATCCAATGGCCGATGAAGCCACATCGCTGCTGGGCCAATCAATTTGTAACAAAGCCCAAGGCAAAACCAGCATCCCCAAGGTCCCCAAAAGGTTTACCACTGCCATGGCGATGGCTACATCCTCTTTGTTTTGTTTTTGGAGCGATGGCGCCAAGGCGGCGATGGCACTGGAACCGCAAATGGCCGTACCGAAACCCACCAAAATACCGGTGTTACCCGGACAGTTGAATCGCTTAGAGAGAAAAAACGACAGAAAAAGCACCGCAAAAACCACCAACGCAACCCCCACAAAAGGTTGAACGCCCAAAGCCGCGATATCGGTGTAATTGATGCCCACCGCAAGGAACAAAATGGATAGTTCCAACATTTTGGAACTGGTATAATTGATCCCCGATTCCAATGCTACGGGGAGTTTCAGCAAATTGCCAAGGAGCATTCCCAAAAGCAAGGCAATGAGGATTCCGTTGAAGGCCGGCGGCATAAATTTTTCCAGCAGCACAGACAGCAAACCCAAAAAAACAGAAAAGAGAATCCCTTTGTACATGATCGCAAAAATGCGGCAAAAAATTCAACCCGTATGTGCTTTGGGGTACATTATCCACAATTACTTGGAGTGCGAATCCCCTGTTACATCCATGCGCGCAGCAGCAGCAAGGCCGACATCAGGACCACGATTGGACCAAAAATCTGTTTAAATTTCTCGTTGCTAAGGCGTTGGAAAACCCATTTATCGAAAAGAAAGTAAACCGAAAGCGCCAATATAATGAGGGAAAACAAGGTAGTATTGGACGTTGACACCGCTATGAAAGATGGGTACAAGGAAATCCATTGTACAGCAACCAACAATCCGTAACACATGGCGATGGTTGCCCGCGATTGGTGTTTGTTGGGGTATTTCGTGACGACAAAAGATGAAAGTAAGGGACCGCCGAGGTTTGTTAATCCATGGAGGAATCCGGTTGCGAACAAATAAAGGGCTTGGTTGCGCGTCCAACGGGCCACGAGTTTGGGAAAGGCATTGAAATAAAATCCGATGGCCACAAATAGCAAATAGGCGGCAATGCACACAGGGAGCATCGACCAAACCGTAATGGACCTGAGCAGAAACGAACCCAGGGCAACTGACGGCAATGCAAAAAGTACAAATTTCCAAACCAATGTCCATTGCACATGCTTCCAACCCCGGGCGATTTGCAACAGCGATATACTGAGCGATATCGGCAGCAGCAAAGAAAGCAACGACATCATTGGATAGCCAAGCAATAGCAACAAGGGCGTACCCAAAAACAGCACCCCCAACCCAAACAACGATTGCATCGCTGCGGCCAAAACCACCACCATCGCTAAGAGCAATGGGGAATCTGGGCTCAAAATGGTCATTATCGTGATGGAGAAAGGCATTGAAATGGCAAATTAACCCATCCATTTCAAATCGCAAGGAATCCCCTCAAAATCTGGTCCGTAAAGTTCCTCAGCGAAAGATCAACGACAAAGCAAATGTTACAGAAAGAGCATCAGCTATGGGGCGAACATAAAAATTACGGATTTTCCTTAAAAATCCCGCGACCAATTGCGATTTTCCGTTTTTTTATGGCCCTTCATCCCCATAGATTTGAATTTTATGTTAAATCAAGCCCCCCTCTATTCTCGATTTTGGCAATATCTGCGCGAGCGATTCCCGCTTCATTCTCACGGGATACTGATCGCAGCTTTCGGATTTAGCGCCATCGGATATTCCCGCGTTAGCAGAGACGTTTCTGGTTTCATTAATTTGGATGATTATTTGATCTGCATCTTCAATACAATTACGTTGTTCTTTTTGCTACGGGTTTTCGACGAACACAAAGACGCCAAGGAAGATGCGTTGTATCGACAAGAATTGCCTGTCCCAAGGGGATTGATATCGCTCAAAGAACTGCGAAACATTGCCTGGGTGGTGTTTGTGTTGCAATGCGTGGTTACCGCGCTAACCCTCCCCCAGATGTTGCCATTGTACGCCATGGTGATTGGGTATTTATTGCTCATGGGCAAAGAATTTTTTGTTGCCGAATGGTTGAAAAAACGACAATTTTGGTACGTAACCAGCCACATGCTCATCATTCCATTGGTGGATGTATACGCCAGCGGATATGATTGGTATTTGGAGGGCAGCGAAGCCCCCTTTGGATTGATTTTCTTTTTTGGCGTGTCTTTCATGAATGGCATTGTGTTGGAGGTGGGTCGGAAAATACGGGCTCCTCACGACGAAAAGCCCGGTGTAGATACTTATTCAGCGATGTTGGGATTGAAGCGCGCTTTGCGTCTTTGGGTAGTAGTTCTGTTTTTTACCTTGATCTTGGCTCTGGGTGCCGCGCATTACGCCCATGCCAAACCCGCCGTTTCCATTGCATTGATTGTATATTTTTGCCTCACCCTGTGGGCTGCCATTCACCACCATCGCAAACAAACTTCTTCCAGCGCCAAATGGGTTGAACAAGCGAGCGGTTTGTGGACGATATTGATGTATTTGACCTTGGGCGGCGTGTTAACCTTCATGCAGTGGATATGACAAAATGGTTCACAGCGCAGTCCAACCCCATTGACATCAGCAACATCCATTGCGTTGGCGGCAAAGGCAAAAACCTCTTCACGCTGCAGCGCATGGGTTTTCGAGTGCCCCCTTTTGTGGTCTTGAGTCCGCAATTGGGTTCCCCAGAAATCCTCAGCGATGCTGAAATTGAATGGCTACAGACCGAATTGCCAAACAACCAGTTTTTGGCGGTGCGATCTTCTGCGATGGAGGAAGACGGCGGAGAATACAGCTTCGCAGGCCAATTCAAATCGGTGCTTTTTGTGCCCTTCCATAAACTCAACCAAGCGATACAAGAAGTATGGAAATCGTTGAGTTCGGCCCACATCGAAACCTATTGCAAACAGCACCACCTAGCGCCGCCAACACGCATGGCCATTGTGATACAGCAAATGATTCCGGCAGAAACAGCTGGGGTTAGTTTTGGCATAAACCCCGTCAATGGCAAACGCAACGAAACCGTTATCTCCGCGGTGTTTGGCTTGGGCGAAGGACTGGTGAGTGGCACCTTAAACGCCGATACGTATACGGTTTCTTCGGCTTTGGGATCAGAGCCAAGGATCGCTTCTAGCATATCAAAAAAAACAACAGGCATCTATTGGAACCCTCTGGGCGATGGCATTTGCGAGCAACCCATCGAAGAACACAAACAAGATCAACCTGCATTGCTCGCAGCGCAAATATTGGCAATCACAGCCGCTTCTGAAAAGCTCAAAAAGGCGTTACTCAAGCCCCAAGATATAGAATTCGCCTTCCATCAAAATGAACTGTATTTGTTGCAAACCCGCCCCATTACAGGACTTCATCGCATGGCAGACCCCGGAGGTGAGAAAATCATTTGGGACAACAGCAACATCATAGAATCTTACCCAGGGGTTACAACGCCCCTCACCTTTGGATTCATCCTCCAAATGTATGAATCGGTATACATTCAACTCTGTCGTTTGCTTGGTGTGAGCGAAAAGGACCTCATAGACAATCATCACCTATTTGCAAACATGCTGGGATTGATTCAAGGTCGGGTGTACTACAACCTCTTGAGCTGGTACAAGGCATTGGCATTGTTGCCCGGATATTCGTTGAACGCCGAATTCATGGAGAAAATGATGGGTGTGAAAGAGCGATTTGAACTCAAAAACCTGCCCCAGCGAACCCGTTTTCAAGAAAAATTGCGCGTGCTCAACATGGTAAAATCCATGATTTCGAACCTACGGGCGTTACCAAAAATGCGTCGCGATTTTCAGAGTGAGTTTGAATTGGTGATGCAGGAATACAATGGCATTGATTTAAGTTTACACAGCGCCGAAGAACTCATGGTTCTGTATCAAAATTTCGAACAAACGCTGTTAAAAAAATGGAAAGCACCTTTGGTGAACGATTTCTTTGCGATGATCTATTTTGGGGTGACCCAAAAATTGACCATTAAATACCAATTGCCAGAGGGCATTCACAACGACTTACTTTGCGGGGCGCGCGACATCATCTCTACAGAACCCATCGAAAGGATGCAGAAAATCAGCACGATGATTCTGGCAAATCCACAAGCAAAAAATGATTTCGAAACCCTTCCGGCGGAACAAATTTGGTTGGATTTGGGTCAATACCCAGAAATTTACTCAGCAATCAACGCCTACATCCAAAAATTTGGGGACCGCTGTGTGGGCGAATTAAAATTAGAAACCATCACCTATCGCCAAAACCCGCTCATGCTCATTCAAGGGATACAATCCTATGTGCGGCAGGGCATTGTATACAAACACAGCGCCGGGGGCATCGATATAGATATGCGCGATGCGGCCGAAAACATCGTTCGTAGCACCTTGGCAAACAAACCTTTGAAACGATGGATCTTCAATTATTTCCTCAAACAAACCCGCATTTTGGTGAGTGCGAGAGAGAATTTGCGCTTCGAAAGAACCCGGGGATTTGGCAAAGTGAGAGAGATTTTCATCGCTTTGGGAAACAAATTTTACGCCGAAGGCATCATTCAGAACTCGCGCGATATTTTTTACCTCAAGCACCACGAAATTTTTGATTTCATCAAAGGCACTGCGGTAACCCCATCGCTGAGCAACTTGATTGAATTGCGAAAAAAGGAATTTCAAGGCTTCGAGACCACCCCAACCTCCGAGAGAATTGTCACCTACGGCATGGTCTATCATGGGAATTCTTTCCAGCAAGCAGCAGCAGATACAGAAACTTTCCAGGGCGATTTACAAGGACTTGGATGCTGTCCGGGCAGGGTAAAAGCGAAGGTACAGGTGGTGCATCACCCCAGTGAGGTAGAAGATTTACAAAGCGACATTTTGGTTACCGCTAGCACAGATCCTGGGTGGGTTACGTTGTTCCCCACGGCATCAGCCATTTTGGTTGAAAGAGGATCGCTGCTATCGCACAGCGCCATCGTTTCTCGTGAATTGGGAAAACCGTGCATCGTGGGTATCACCGGATTATTGAGCCGATTGAAAACGGGCGATTGGGTAGAAATGGATGGCAGCACTGGACAAGTTAAATTGATTGAACCAACCCCTGTGGAAAATCATGAGTGAGGTAATTACAAAAAAAGCAGCCTTTGATTTCATCCGATACGCCAATGTGTGGGAAGACGCCCATTCGCTGTTATCCGGGTTGAATGTGAACAAAGATGCCAAATTATTGAGCATTGCCTCGGCGGGCGACAATACCCTGAGTTTACTCACCTTGGACCCAAAGATGGTGGTGGCCGTTGACATCAATCCGGTGCAATTGTACCTCACAGAACTCAAAATGAGATCCATTCAATGCTTGGATCGCGAAGCCACTTTGGCATTCTTGGGGTTTCGGGCCTGTGAAAATCGAAAAGAAACCTATCAAAAAGTTCGTTCACATTTGAGCGAGGAAGCCCGTCAGTACTTCGACCAAACCACCGACAATTGGGCGCATCAGGGCATCATACATACAGGGAAATTTGAAAAATACTTTCAGCTGTTCAAAAGGCGCATATTGCCTTTAATACACTCACAAAAGACTGTTAAACAATTACTTGCCGAAAAAAGCGAAGTAGAACAATCGGCATTTTATCAAAAAAAATGGAACAATTGGCGCTGGCGTGGACTGGTAAAATTCTTTTTCAGTAGTGCGGTGATGGGGAAATTGGGCCGAGATCCAGCGTTTTTCAACGAAGTAAAAATCAACGTATCTGAATATATTTTGCGCAAATCTGCCCAACAATTTGAAAGCAAAAATTCTCAACACAACCCTTTCTTGAGATACATTCTTACGGGCTCATTTGGTGACACCTTGCCCCATTATCTACATGAGCAAAACTACCCCATCGTCAAAAGCCAAATCCACAAAATAGTGTTGTTTCAGGGGTTTGCGGAAGACGCCATTGAAACTCACGGACCTTTCAACGGCATGAACCTCAGCAATATTTTCGAGTACATGGATCGCACATTGTTTGAAGAAACCGCCACCAAACTTTGCGAAGGCCTCTGCCCTGGCGGAAAAATGGTTTACTGGAATTTGATGGTACCCCGAAGGATGTCGCAAATTTGCCCATCGCTCAAAGAAGACAGCGACACGATTTATCATTTAAACAAATCCGACCATGGATTTTTCTACAACAGCATAGTGGTAGACCAAAAGAATATTGCGGAATGAGTGAGGTGATTCATCACATAGAATCCATTCAAATTCATTGGGTTTGTATCTCGGATGGATTGTGGGGCGCGAGTAATTTGTTTGCCAAATCCTTATATCCCGCAGGCGTTCAATTTCATGAATACAGCGATCAAAAAAGGGCTTTATGCGGTTGGGTGATGATACAAAATGCAAACATCATTGGCAGAATGGCCGCCTATTTGGGTCAGCCTTACAACGAAGAAGCGCTGTTACAACTGCCCAAAGATGAATTGCTAATCAAAGGAAAAAAAGCCTTCTCGGGCAAGGTATTTTTGGGCAATTACGAATGCATCAACAACCCCGTTGCCAGTGAGCGATTGTTTGAGCATGTGTTCAACGATTTAAAACACCTGGGATTCAACCAAGCGATCGGACCTATGACGGGAAATACTTGGAACGATTATCGTTTCAAAACCTCGGGCGAGGATTTGTTTTTGGGGGAATCGCAACAATTGGAATACTATGTAAATCAGTGGCTGAAATCGGGTTTTAGGGCGATTCAAAACTACCATTCCACCCAAATCACGGCATTGGAGGTGGTGAACGAGAAAATCCAGGTTTTGGCGAGGCGATTGATGGCAGAAGGCGTAGTTTTTCGGAACGTGAGAATGAACCAATGGGAGGAGGAATTGAAACGGATTTATGATTTGAGCTTGGTGTCGTTCGCTGGCAACGTACTTTACGAACCCATTGAATGGCAAGAATTTAGAGATAAATATCTACCCTTGCAACGGATTGCAGACCCACAATGGATTGAACTGGCGGAAAACAACCAAGGGGCGCTGATAGGATTCGCTTTTGCCATTCCCAATTTGATGGATCCGAGCAACCATGGATTGGTATTAAAAACGGTGGCCCGCAGCAACCACAAAAGTTATCGGGGGTTGGGATTGATTTTGGCGCAACAACTTCATTTAAAGGCCCACCAAGCTGGCAAGAAATACGTCATTCATGCTTATATGCACAGCGGAAATGCCTCTTTGGCCTGTTCCAATACGCTCCACGGCAAGATCAATGCCACCTATCAACTGTTCGAAAAAACCTTGGATACGGCATGACAACAGGATTCAATATCGCGTCGCATTTTCACGCGGCCGCAGGCCGCGTGCCTCACCGATTGGCCATTGCCGATGTGCGCGGTGAAATCACCTTTGGAGATCTTCAAAGAGCCGTTATCCAACAAGTAGTGCTATTTCAAAAGCAAGGCCTACAACCGGGCGATCGTGTTTTGGTTTTTGTGCCGATGAGCATTGACCTTTACATACATGTTTTGGCCCTGTTCCACATGGGTTGCACGGCCGTTTTCCTAGACGAATGGGTGAATATCAAACGCCTACAACTCTGCTGTGAAATCGCCAATTGCAAAGGTTTTATTGGAACGCCTTTGGCCAGATTCGTTGGCAGATTCATCCCAGAACTCAGAGCCATCCCAGTTTGGATCAAGGGCAAAACCAACTTCGCCCAAACAACCACCCAAAACACGGCACACCACAACCCTTTCCAGCATTCGCCTTTTGACATCAACGCGCAATCAGACACGGCCCTCATCACCTTCACCACCGGAAGTACTGGCACGCCCAAGGCCGCCAAAAGAACCCATGCCTTCTTGGATGCTCAATTTTCGGCATTGAAAGATACCCTGAACGCCCACGATGCGCTGATCGATATGCCCGCACTCCCCATCGTGG
>Ga0209230_10000233_pt1 | contig 21434 bp, 21 predicted proteins | sample LakOntMetagenome_FD_187467 | JGI IMG/M metagenome (GOLD analysis project Ga0209230, IMG submission 187467) | Freshwater and sediment microbial communities from Lake Ontario - Sta 18 epilimnion Metagenome (SPAdes) (version 2) | ecosystem: Environmental > Aquatic > Freshwater > Lentic | place... | reverse complement strand
AGGCGCTCAAAGAACTAACTTCAATGCGCGTTGGTGGAGTGCCGGCGAGCATCACGGTTTGTTCTTCTCGTGAAGAGCTGATTTCTAAAGCCCAAGAGATTTGGTCCACCGGCGAGGAATGGATCGCACTAGGCGGCGGAACAAACTTGGTCTTTGCTGAAGATGTTTCTAACCTGCACGTGCTACAGATTAGAACCAGCGGCATTGAAAAAACCAAATTGGATGGCAAACAGGTTTGGAAAATCCAAGCCGGTGTTGACTGGGATCAGCTGGTTGCCGAAAGCGTTGCAGCAGGGCTAGCCGGCATTGAAGGCATGAGCGGCATTCCTGGAACTTGTGGGGCGGCACCGGTTCAGAACATCGGAGCCTACGGCCAGGAACTAAGCGATGTTTTCTTGCGAGCAGAATTCCTGGATTACGAATCCGGAGAAGTCGTAATTTTGGAACCAAGAGATTTGAAGTTTGGCTATCGCGACAGCGCAATCAAGCGGGGCAGAAGCGGAATCATCACCTGGATTGAGCTAGAGCTAATTGACCTAGAAGGCCTATCCCGTCCGCTTTACTCAGGACAGATCGCAGGCGCACTGAATTCTGAAATGGGCAAGCACGTCAGCCTCAAAGACGTTCGAGATTCAGTCCTAAAGCTCCGTGCAGCCAAGGGCATGGTTTTGGATCCCCAGGATCCAAACTCAGTTAGCTGTGGCAGCTTTTTTACTAACCCGATTGTTAGTGACACCTTTGCAAGAACCATTTCTTCTGATGCACCGAAGTGGGAAACCCAAGAAGACGACGGGCTAACCGTGAAGCTAAGTGCTGCGTGGCTTATCGAGCAAGCCGGCATAGGCAAAGGCTTTAGCTTGGCCGGCTCAAACGCAGCGATATCTTCTAAGCACGCACTGGCGATTGTGAACAAGGGCGGTGCAACCGGTGAGCAGATTGCCGAGCTTGCAAGATACATCCAGGAACGAGTGGCAGCCAAGTTTGGAATCAATTTGGTTCCTGAGCCAAACCTGATTGGCTTTAGCGTTTAGCTAGTTGAAAAGCTTCTGCAGACGCTGAATTCCTTCAGTGATTTGGGCATCGCCTAGGGCGTAGCTCATACGAACGTAACCTGAAGGACCAAAGGCTTCTCCAGGTACCATCGCAACTTCGGCAGCGTCAAGAATGTAATCGCAAAGCTCAAGCGAGGTGTTGATTTGCTTGCCGCCCCAGCTCTTGCCAAGAAGACCTCGAACATCCGAGTAAACATAGAAAGCACCCTCGGGCATTGGAGCAAGCCAACCGTTGATTTTTGCAAGTTCGGCAACAGCCAAGTGCCGGCGACGATCGAATGCTTCGACCATTTTCTTGACCTCGTCCTGCGGACCGGTCAAGGCAGCAATTGCTGCGCGCTGGGCAATGTTGTTCACATTCGATGACAGGTGTGACTGGAGGTTTGCTGCAGCCTTCATGACATCAACTGGTCCTGCCATCCAGCCAAGTCTCCAACCAGTCATGGCGTAGGATTTTGCAACACCGTTGACCATGATGGTTAGATCCTTCATCTCAGGAACTACCTCGGTGATTGAGTAAGCCTTTTTGCCGTCATAGATCACGTTCTGGTAGATCTCGTCAGAAACAATCCAGATCTGGTTAGCCAGTGCCCATTCACCGATGGCTTTGATTTGATCCAGGGAGTAAACCGAGCCAGTTGGGTTAGAAGGTGAGCAAAGTAGCATCGCCTTGGTCTTTGGTGTTCGAGCAGCTTCTAGTTGCTCGACGGTGACCATGTAGTTCTGATCGCTTCCAGCAAATACCTCAACTGCTCTACCGCCGGCGAGCGCGATTGCTTCCGGGTAAGTAGTCCAGTAAGGAGAAGGCAAGATAACTTCATCGCCTGGATCAAGTAGCACTGCAAAGGCTTGGTAAACAGCCTGCTTGCCACCGTTGGTGACAACTACCTGCGAGGCAGTAATTTCAGTGCCTGAGTCAGCCTGGGTCTTTATCGCAATGGCTTCACGAAGCTCTGGAAGGCCAACAGCTGGCGTATAGCGGTGGTTCTTAGGGTCTTTGGCTGCGGCTACGGCTGCTTCAACGATGTGAGCTGGAGTTGGGAAATCTGGCTCGCCTGCGGCGTAGCTAATGACAGCCTTACCTTCGGCCTGGAGGGCCTTGGCCTTGGCATCGACCTTTAGGGTCGCGGACTCGGATATCGCAGCGATTCGCTTGGAGATTCTTGGCTTGGTCACATACCTAGCCTATCGGGGGCCATATGGCCCTTTGCAATCTAGGGGCGGGCAGATTAGAGTAGAAGACAAGTAGTTGACAGCTGCGGGAAGCCTAATCTGGCAAATTATCCATATTTAGATTCAATCTAGAAGTGTGTCTTTTGTCCGGTAGTCAACTAAAGCTGTTTAGCCCCTAAAGGGCGGTGGCTCAATTGGTAGAGCAGCGGTCTCCAACACCGCAGGTTGCAGGTTCGAGTCCTGTCCGCCCTGCAAAACGATAAGGAAAGAAGTAAAGAACATGGCAGAAGAGCTACAGCCAACGGATGACTTAGTCGAAAAGGCTAAGGCAGATCGCGCTGCAACTCGCAACATCTTCGGTCGCGTTGCCTTGTTCTTCAGACAGGTCTATGCAGAACTTCGTAAGGTCACAAGACCGACCTACAAAGAGCTTGTTAGCTATACCGGTGTTGTCCTAGCCTTCGTGGTTCTAGTGATGGTAATCCTTGCCGGCATGGACTTTGTCTTTCTGAACGTCGTAACTTTCCTATTCACACCAACCGCATAGTTTTTCAAAACCTAAAGAACAGGAACCTTCAATTGAGCGAGATCGAACAGAGCGAGCTAGAGACCGAAACCACTTCGGCTCCGCTAGATGCTGCCGATATTCCAGCCGCAGCGTTCTCAGCTGTTGAAGATGTTGTTGCTGTTGTTGCCGCCGAGTCAGCCGTCGTTGCTCCAACCTTCGGAGAATCAGCCGAGCAGCCTGTCATGGAAGAGCCTTACTCACCTCCGGTAGACATGGAAGTTTCCGAGACAGCTGAGACTTTCTCTGCTGAAGCTGCTGCCGAGGCAGCAACAGAGGCTCCTGCTGCAGAAGGCACCGAAGAGGCAAAGGACGAAGACCCATACCGCGTCTTCCGCGCCGAACTAAGGTCTCAGCCTGGCAAGTGGTTTGTTGTTCACTCTTACGCCGGATACGAAAAGCGCGTAAAGCAGAACATCGAGAACAGAAAGCTTGCCATCGAAGGTGGCGACCAGATCTTCCAGATCGAAGTTCCAATGGAAGACACCATTGAGATCAAAAACGGTCAGCGAAAGCTTGTTTCTAAGGTCCGTATCCCAGGATATGTTCTTGTCCGTATGGACATGACCGAAGAGTCATGGTCGCTTGTTCGCCACACACCAGCCGTGACCGGCTTTGTTGGCAACTCTCAGAACCCAACACCGCTTCGACCAGACGAGGCATTCGAGATGCTGAAGTCCCTCTACGTTCTTCCTGAGGAAGCTGCTGCAAAGACAGCTGCCAAGGGCAGCCAGATGGTCAAGGGCAAGGCTCGTGCGATTCCTGTCAACGTTGATTTCAAGGTTGGCGAGTCCATCATGATCAAGGACGGATCGTTCGCAGGACTTCCTGGAACCATCTCCGAGATCAAGCCAGAATCAGGCAAGCTCACCGTACTTGTTTCTCTGTTCGAGCGCGAAACTCCTGTGGAGTTGGGCTTCGAGCAGGTCGGACCACTGAACTAAAGATTTACAAAACCTAAACAAAAAGGAAAAGAAGAAATGGCACCCAAGAAGAAAGTCACCGGACTAATCAAGCTACAGATCCAGGCCGGAGCTGCTAACCCAGCCCCACCGATTGGTCCTGCCCTTGGTCAGCACGGTGTAAACATCATGGAGTTCTGCACCGCGTATAACAACGCGACCAACGACCAGAAGGGTAACGTAATCCCGGTTGAAATCACCGTTTACGAAGACCGTTCCTTCACCTTCATCCTGAAGACTCCTCCAGCAGCCGAGCTAATTAAGAAAGCAGCCGGAGTATCTAAGGGTTCATCAACCCCTCACACCGACAAGGTGGCTCACCTATCCAAGGAGCAGCTACTAAAGATCGCAGAGACCAAGATGGCCGACCTAAACGCCAACGATGTTGAGGCAGCAGCCAAGATCATCGCAGGAACTGCTCGCTCAATGGGAATCACCGTAGACGCCTAAGCAAAAGCTTTAACACCAGCAACACTGCCCCAAACAGCACCAAAGAACCAAATACAACTAAAGAAGTCGTGGGAGAACCAAGCGAGGTTCGTCTAACCACAACTGTGACCAGAAAAGGAATAACAGCTATGCCAAAACGCTCAAGGGCTTACATCGAAGCCGCAAGTAAAATCACCGAGGGTAAGTACTACCTTCCAGCCGAGGCCGTAGCCTTGGTTCGCGAAACCGGATCAAAGAAGTTTGACTCAACTATTGAAGTTGCCGTCAAGCTTGGAGTTGACCCTCGCAAAGCAGACCAGATGATTCGTGGAACTGTATCGCTTCCTCACGGAACCGGTAAGACTGCCCGCGTTATCGTATTCGCAACCGGACCTGCAGCTGACGCTGCACGTGCTGCCGGCGCCGACGAAGTCGGTGGCGATGAACTGATTGAAAAGGTTGCTGCCGGATGGGTTGATTTTGACTCAGCAGTTTCCACACCAGAACTTATGGGTAAGGTCGGCCGTCTTGGAAAGGTACTGGGTCCTAGAAACCTAATGCCAAACCCAAAGACCGGAACCGTAACCCCAGATGTTGCCAAGGCAGTAACTGACATCAAGGGCGGAAAGATCGAGTTCCGCATTGACAAGCAGTCCAACCTTCACTTCATCATCGGTAAGGCTTCCTTCACAGCTTCCCAGCTGTCAGAGAACCTAGGAACAGCTCTAGATGAGATCCAGAGACTAAAGCCATCAAGCTCCAAGGGTAAATACATGATCAAGGCTGCTGTTTCAACAACCTTCGGTCCTGGCATCCTTCTGGACACCACTGTTGTGAAGGCCTAAGGCTAGAAGCAACTAAACAAGATCTAAAGGGGGACCGGGGCCATAGTGCCCCGGTTCTTCCCATTTCAAGCCCCAACCCTTCGGTCAAATAGACTTAGCCGCAGGGCCGCCTAAGCTCAATCGATGAATCAAGGAAAGTCAAAAAGATGTTTTCTGCAGCCGACGAAAAGCGCGTATTAGACATGGTCCCTCGCGGGATCTATATCAACGGTGAGTGGAAAGACGCTGCCGACAAAAAGACTTTAGATGTCATCGACCCGGCAACCGGCAAAGTCCTAGTCTCGATCGCTGACGCAGCCCCAGCAGATGGCCTAGCGGCCATCGATGCAGCTGCTGCTGCCCAGGAATCCTGGGCCAAGACTGCTCCTCGCGTAAGAGCTGAGATCCTTCGAGCCGCCTTCGAGAAGGTCACAGCCATGGCTGATGATTTTGCACTACTTATGTCTCTAGAAATGGGTAAGCCAGTATCAGAGGCCAAGGGAGAAGTTGCCTACGGAGCAGAGTTTCTTCGCTGGTTCTCAGAAGAAGCTCCAAGAATTACCGGTAGGTACGGAACAGCACCGGATGGCAAAAACCGCATCATGGTTCTAAAGCGTCCTGTTGGACCATCCCTTTTCATTACTCCTTGGAACTTCCCTCTTGCAATGGCAACCCGCAAGATGGCACCAGCCATCGCAGCTGGCTGCACCATGGTGCTAAAGCCAGCAGCGCTAACACCACTGACCTCGATGTTGTTTGTGAAGGTGCTTGAAGACATTGGTCTTCCTAAGGGAGTTATCAACGTCATTCAGACCACCCGCGCAGGCGATGTCACAGGACCAATCATCAAGGACGAAAGACTAAGAAAACTTTCCTTCACCGGATCAACCGGTGTTGGTAGACGCCTGATTGCAGACTCAGCAGACCGAGTTCTAAGAACTTCTATGGAGCTAGGCGGCAACGCACCGTTCCTAGTGTTCGAAGATGCAGATTTGGACAAGGCAGTAGATGGCGCAATGCTAGCCAAGCTTCGCAACATGGGTGAGGCCTGCACCGCAGCCAACAGGTTCATCGTTCACGAGTCAGTGGCTGCGGATTTCTCAGCCAAGTTCGCCTCCAAGATGGCATCACTCAAAGTCGCCCGTGGAACCGAAGAAGGATCCAACGTTGGACCACTTATTGATGAGAAATCTCGTGCCGGAGTTCACTCCCTGGTTGCCGATGCAGTGGCCAAGGGAGCAAAGGTTCTAACCGGAGGAGAAATTCCAACAGGTGAAGGCTATTTCTACCCGCCAACAGTTTTGGCCAATGTTCCATCCAACGCTGAAATTCTCAAAGAAGAAATCTTTGGTCCAGTTGCCCCAGTGATTACCTTCAAGACCGAAGACGAAGCAGTAAAGCTTGCTAACAACACCGAATACGGTCTGATCGCTTACGCGTTCACCGAGAACCTAAACAGAGGTCTTCGCCTGGCTGAGCGCCTTGAGGTAGGAATGTTTGGACTCAATGCCGGGGTTATTTCTAACCCAGCCGCCCCATTCGGAGGGGTCAAGTCCTCCGGACTTGGCCGCGAAGGCGGCTTCGAAGGCATCGAGGAATACCTGGAAACCGTTTATGTCGGCATTGCTGACCCGATGATTGGCTAATCAGGGCAACAATAGAGCAGTGAAGACTAAATCAAAATCTGCTCTTGTCCTGCTTTCTGTTTCCGCTCTAGTTCTTGCCGGCTGCGCTGAGCCAAGACCAGAAGCGATTGAAACCCCAACACCAGAAGCGAAGGTGTTCGTTACTGCTGCGCTAACCGGTGTCACCGTTGAACAAGGCACTGAAGGTTCTGAAACTTTCTTACTGCCAGCGGTAGCCTGCAAGATTGACAACGTTGAGGCAGCAAGGCCGCAGTTCAATCTCAACAAAGCAGATATTGTCTTTGTTGAGATGGTTGAGTTTGGACTCACGAGATTGGTTGCTGTCTGGCAATCACAACCGGTTGCTCAGGCAGGTCCGGTTAGATCGGTAAGGCCAATGGATGCTGACATAACCGCACCTCTTGCTGGAATCTTTTGTTTCTCAGGCGGACAACTGCCTTTTGTGAATGCAGTTAAGAAAACCGGCCAGTACATGGCAAGTGAAACAACCGAGCAATCAGATGACAAAGGAAGCTTCTCCAGACTTTCTTCTCGCTCAGCACCGCACAACGTGATGGTTGATGTCGCTTTGCTACAGTCCCAGCACACTGATTTGAAAGCCCCGCAGCCCATGCTTCCAATGGTTGCCTTTGATCCTGAAACTGAAAGCTACGAAGCGCCATCCACAGATGCGGGCGAGGAAACTCTAGGTTTCACAGTTAAGTACCCGCAGGCCACGAGCGGTTGGAAAGCCGAGGGAAGTTACTTCGTCAGATCTCAAGACGGGGACACCCACCTGGACGCAGTCTCTGAAGAAATTATTCGAGCCACCAATGTTGTGGTGCTGAAGACTGATACAGATAACTCCTTCCGCGACCCCAGATATGGTCCAATTCCAAGAACTGTGATGATCGACTCCGGCATCGCTTGGGTTTTTAGCAATGGCAAACGAGTCAAGGGAACCTGGACCAAGTCCTCCCAATCAGCTCCGATTCAACTGTTCAATGAGGCAGGCGTTCCAATCAAACTTGCAGTTGGAAATACCTGGATAGAACTGATGGGAGTTCCCTCAAAGATCACCATTGAGTCACCTGAGGATCCAAGCCCATAACTTACTGATGATGACTAGAGAACGTTCCTAGTCATCGAAGGGCTCGCGTCCAGCAACTAGTTCCCAGGGCACTTGATCAATAGCATTTTTGTCAACAAGTGGCGAAGGGCCATCTGGGCCTGCAAAATCTAGGAACACCTGCTCCACGATTTTCTTTGCCGACTGACCAGGGTATGGCGAGCTAGCATCGATGAGCTTTTGTATCTGGAGTGATCGATCGGGCAACCCATGATCTCTAGCCTGGCGGACTGTGCTTTCTAGCTCAGTGAAACTTGTGACCCTAATTGAGGCATCTGCTGCCATTTCACCTGTTGGGGTGAATTGCCAATGGCCTTCGTTTTCAAAAAAGATGCTGGGTTTTCCGGTGACCAGCGGGTATTCCCCCAAAAAGGAAATCCCGTCGGTTACCAAAACATCTGTTGCAAGAAACAACTCCGCATACGAACCATCTTCGTCGACGTGGGTGTTAGCAAGCTTGTCCCAACTTCTTCGCCATGAAGTTAGCTCGTTGTTGGTCAGAACATTTCGATCAGTTAGCGTCCCCCAGAGGAAAGGATGGGGGCGAAGTACGATCTGGATATCTGGATTGGCGATGGCAAATTCCAGCATCTGATCTTTAACTTTAGAAAAGACACCAAAGTTCAGCCAGTGCGGGGAATAGGAGTGGTGCGGTGCCCACACAATTCTGAATCCATCTCCTGGAATTGGCCAGTTAGCTTTTCCCTCGAGAGCCTCTCTACGCAATGAGTCAATTTTTGGTGAACCTAGAAAGTGAACGTGTGAATTTCCACGTTCTGTCGAGGCATAGGCATCCAAAACGTTCTTGTCCTGGGTAAACACCAGTGATGCTAGTTGGTGAAGTCGTTGTTTATACAAGTGAGTTGCAACCAAAGAACCTGCTTGGCCACCCCCGGGTTCATCATCAGGTTCGTCAACCATCACTAAAGAAAAATAGGGAACGTAGGCGAGCCTGGAGAATTCTGCCAAGTTGTCAAATCTGATGGCTGGTTGATAGTTTCGCTGCCAAGGATAATTAGCAAATATGTAATCCGGATTCAAATCTCTCAGCTTTGCTAAACCTTCTTGATTTGCACTCTCTGGTCCTCCGGAATTTAACCGAAGGTGTGGAATCGCTCGGCTTTCAAAGAAGGCATGAGATTTTTCCTCTTCGGCATAGGAGAGTTGGCCAGTGAGTTTTCGAGGCATTGAAACGACAGTGGGCTCAAACCTTGAATCGTTGGCCATTATTTGATAAATCTCTTCAAATGCATCCCAGGCCTCGAAGTAAAGGCCAAGAAAGACGACTTTGATGGGCTGCATCCATTCAATCTAGCAAACCTAAAAAGCACTAGTTCAGTTGCTTGAAGTTAGGCCAAGCTTTCGAGGGGCACTGTATTTTCGCCTGGAGGCTTTCCAGGTTTACGCTAGATTGCGTGAACGCAATCAAATCAGGTGCCGCATGTCAATAATGCCGATGTTTCCTTTGGGGTCAGTTCTTATTCCCGCTATGCCATTGTCTTTGAGGATATTTGAAGAGCGTTATTTGAAGCTCCTTGGAGATTTAGTCACTTCCGATAAACCAGAGTTTGGGGTTGTATTGATTGAGCGTGGTGCCGAGGTGGGCGGGGGAGAAAAGCGCATGAGTCTTGGAACAATTGCCAGCGTGACAGACATTGGCACAACTGAACAGTTTTATGGACTTGAATCTTTTGGTTCGAAGCGCTTTCGGGTAAATGCTTGGCTACCAGATAACCCTTACCCGATTGCTGATATTGACTTTTTGCCTGACTTGATCTGGGATGACTCACTGATGCCAGTTCGGGTTCATCTGGAGACCAAGGTCCGGCAACTACTGGCTTTTGCTAGCGAGTTTGGTGATCTGCAATACGGATCGGATACCGCTTTGAGTGATGACCCGATGGATGCTTGCTGGCAACTAGCCGGTGTTTTACCAGTTGGGCCACTCGATCAGCTTGATTTGCTTGGGTCCCAATCGGCAGATGAGCTTATTCAAAGAACCTACGAACTAGTCAATTCGGCCGATGAGACTCTCAAGGCCATGATTGGCAAGCCGCCAGGGGCGCAAGACCAGCTATAGCAAGGCGAGCCCAGGGCGATTTTGTTGCCTTTTACAGCAACTAGAATTCATTTCAGGCCTTTGGGATTGTGCTCTCTTTAGGGCTTTTTAGAAATCCCCAGTCCAACAACGCAAGTTTTATAGGTATTTATATAAGGAGCAACGTGTCGGTTATCGGTGTCGTTCGAGAGCAGCAAGGCGAATCTCGTGTTGCCGCAACCCCAGAGACAGTCAAGGTAATTGCCTCCCTTGGCTACGAGGTAGTAGTTGAAAAAGAAGCCGGTTCCAAAGCTTCTTTTCCTGACGCAGCTTACGAAGCAGCAGGTGCCAAGATTGGTTCTACCGATGCGGCTTGGGGTGCAGACATTGTTCTTACCGTTAGCGCTCCAGCAGATGCTGAGATCAAACGACTAAAGAAAAGTGCAGTGCTGGTTGGAGTATTAAGCCCAGCTCTAAAGCCTGACCTTCTTGAAGCCCTTGCCGCCCAGGGAGTAACCGCGCTCGCCATGGATGCGGTCCCAAGAATCTCTCGTGCGCAGTCAATGGACGTTCTTTCCTCGATGGCGAACATCGCAGGCTACCGAGCCGTTATTGAAGCAGCTCACGAATTCGGAAGATTCTTTACAGGCCAAGTCACAGCCGCTGGAAAAGTTGCTCCGGCCAAAGTTTTAGTTGCGGGAGCAGGAGTAGCCGGTCTTGCGGCAATTGGATCAGCATCAAGTCTTGGGGCAATCGTTCGAGCAACGGACCCAAGACCGGAGGTAGCCGACCAAGTTAAATCAATTGGTGGTGAATACCTACTTGTTGAAGTCGAAGAAAAGATGGAATCAAGCGATGGCTACGCCAAGGAAACCGGCAAAGCCTACGACCAGCGAGCCGCCGAGATTTACTCCGAGCAGGCAGCCGATGTTGACATCATCATCACTACCGCACTTATCCCAGGCCGTCCAGCTCCAAAGCTAATAACCGCTGAAGATGTTGCCCTTATGAAGCCAGGTAGCGTCATTGTTGATATGGCAGCAGCTCAGGGTGGAAACGTTGCAGGATCAGTAGCAGGTCAAAAGATTGTGACCTCTAATGGCGTCACTATTTTGGGATATACGGATCTTCCTTCCCGCCTGCCAGCTCAGTCTTCCCAGCTTTACGGCACAAACCTTGTGAACTTGCTTAAGCTTTTGACCCCAGCCAAGGACGGCAGGGCAGTTATTGACTTTGAAGACGTGGTTCAGCGCTCTGTGACTGTGGTCCAAGAAGGATCCATTACCTGGCCACCACCACCGGTTCAAGTCTCTGCCGCACCGGTAGCTAAGGCAGAGCCGGTAGCTATGCCTGAGAAAAAGAGCATGTCGCTTAGAACTCGCGCGGCTTTGATCGCCGCCGGAATGGCTGCGCTGTTTGCTGTTGTTTCCTTGGCGCCAGCCCCACTGCCTCAGCATTTTCTGGTTCTGATGCTTTCTGTGGTGATTGGTTTCTACGTGATCGGTAAAGTCCACCACGCGCTACACACCCCTCTGATGTCTGTCACCAACGCCATCTCGGGAATTGTTGTGGTGGCAGCTATCTTGCAGATCAATGACACTAATCTGCTGGTCCAGATTCTTGCGGCCTTTGGTGTCTTGCTTGCAAGCATCAACGTCTTCGGTGGCTTTGCCGTCACCTCTCGAATGCTCAAGATGTTCACGAGAGGAGACAAATAATGACCGCTCAAGCTTTAGCTAACGCCGCTTATGTTGTGGCAGCACTTTTGTTCGTTATGAGTCTTGCAGGCCTTAGCAAGCACGAAACCGGAAGAACCGGTATTCGCTACGGAATTGCCGGAATGACAATTGCCATCGCGGTGACTGTTTGGCTATCTCTTTCTGGTTCTTGGACCGAATCAACCTTGCTCGGTGTTGGACTTTTGGTTGCTGCATTGATTGTTGGAGCAGTTATTGGTCTATGGCGAGCAAAGGTAGTTGCCATGACTGGCATGCCAGAGCTCATTGCGCTTTTTCATAGCTTCGTTGGACTAACCGCTGTTCTAGTTGGTTGGAATGGTGCGCTTCACGCCAAGGAACTTTCGGCTGAACTAGCCGGTGTTCACAGCGCCGAAGTATTCATCGGTGTCTTTATTGGTGCTGTGACCTTCACCGGTTCGATCGTTGCTTACTTGAAGCTCTCAGCCAAGATGAGCTCAAAGCCACTTATTCTTCCAGGGCGAAACCTACTGAACCTGTTTGCTCTTCTGGGCTTTGTGGTTCTAACTGTTGCCTACGTGATAACACCAGTACTTGGTCTTCTGATTGCAGTGACCATTTTGGCCCTCGCCCTTGGTTGGCACTTGGTCGCCTCCATCGGTGGAGGAGACATGCCAGTAGTTGTCTCGATGCTGAACAGCTACTCAGGTTGGGCAGCTGCGGCAACTGGATTCTTGCTAGGAAATGACCTGCTGATTGTCACCGGTGCCTTAGTTGGATCCTCCGGTGCTTACCTTTCTTACATCATGTGCCGGGCGATGAACCGAAGCTTTATCTCGGTTATTTTTGGAGGCTATGGAATCGAAGCTCCTTCCGAATCAGACGAAGAAGTCGGCGAGCACACCGAAACTGACGCTGCTTCGGTAGCTGAGCTATTGAGCAACGCTAAGACCGTTGTGATCACGCCGGGCTACGGCATGGCGGTAGCTCAGGCACAATATCCGGTTGCAGAACTTGCCAAGAAGCTTCGCGAGAAGGGTGTCGAGGTTCGCTTCGGTATTCACCCGGTTGCTGGTCGTCTTCCAGGACACATGAACGTACTTCTTGCCGAAGCCAAGGTTCCATACGACATCGTGCTTGAGATGGATGAGATCAACGAAGATCTTGCCAGCACCAATGTGGTTTTGGTTATTGGAGCTAACGACACAGTGAACCCAGCGGCAACCGAGAACCCATCAAGCCCGATTGCCGGTATGCCGGTGCTAAAGGTTTGGGAAGCCGAGAACGTGATTGTCTTCAAGAGATCGATGGCTTCAGGATATGCAGGGGTAGCGAACCCGCTGTTCTATAAGCCAAATGCCAAGATGCTCTTTGGTGATGCCAAGGAAAAGGTCAACGACATTCTGAAGGCGCTTTAAGCTTTTAGCTGCAATCAGGCTTCGAAGACTGACACTCCAAGCGCCACAACAACCCAGGCAATTACTGCTGCCCAAATCACCATGGCCGCAGAAACCAGCACGGTTACTTTCAGAGGCTTGACTCCGGCAGCTACCGAGGCAGCCGCGGCAAACTGAGTTCCAATGAGAACTGGCCCAAGGGCAGCCATCCCGAAGATCCCATACTTATCGAAAGCCTTTTGAGCTTTGACAAACTTTGGAGATTCCGGTTCTTTGCCCTTGGCTACCCGCCTAGAAATGATCCAGTTTCGAAGCGCTCCTCCACCGTACGCAAAAACACCAATTGTGATGATGTTTCCAACAGAGGCGAATACCACTGTCAGTACTGGATCTAGTCCAAATATGATTCCCGCTGGTACAACCGCAATGGCTTCGAGCCAGGGGATAGCTCCACCTAGGAAAACTCCAAAGAGTCCTAATTGTTCTAGGTTCACCTTAGATATCTCTCTCACGCCAAGCAAGAATCATCGATGGAGCAGCGGCGAAGGCAAACATCGTCGCAATCGCCAGGTAGCTGCCGTCATTACCTTCCGGCTGGAACATTTGTAATTCCGGTCCAAAGAACATCAAGAGCAGAAGACCTAACACGATGTATCCCATTGCCAAATAGGCGTAGCGGTAAGAGGTGTTGCGAATTTGAATCTGCCTTTCGTCCAAAAGCTCATCCGGTGCATCAGCTATTCCTCTAACTGCAATTCGAAGAAAGGAGTAAGTACCAAGGAATAGAAAAATCACAAAAATAGCAGTCACGCTATAAACAACTAGCTCTGTCGCGGAGTTTAGGTTGAGATTTGTTTTCAGGGTTGGGTAGTAGCTTCCCAGGGAGACTAAAACAATGCCAAGCATGTTCAGTACTACAAGCACTCGCCTGTTGCGCTGAGATCTGAGCCATTTGAACTTCGAATTCTCATCAGTTAGCAGGGCTCGTGTGCCCTTCTCGGTCACACCTAGCGACCAGTAAATCTTGTTCTTCTTGGACATTACTTCTTTCCTTTTTTCTGTTCAGTGAGCGAAAAAAGCTCTGAAACTTCTTTTTTCAGGGCCTTGGCGATTCGAAGGGCCAGCACTAGAGAGGGGCTGTATTCCCCGCGCTCTAGGTAGCCAATGGTTTGGTAGTGGACTCCAACCAGATCAGCTAGCTCTTGCCTACTCAACCCCTGGGCAGTGCGAATCTGCTCGATTTGGTTGAATACCGGCTCTTCGGAATTTCTACTCATAGATGTAGTATAGATGCTACATAGCATTAATACAACAATTTGCTAAATAAGGCGAGTTGACCTAATTGTGTTATGAGAAGCCAAATTCCCTTATCTTCGATCCTCTAGCCAAGCGAGAATTTCCCGAGCATGCCTATCCGGGGGAAATACCGGGTAGAACACTTTCTCAATTCGCCCGTCAAGAATCACCATCGTCAGTCGTTTGTAAAAGGTCCTACCTTCAACATAAAGTGTCGGTAATTCCAGAGCCTCACCCAGTTCACCATTTGCGTCAGATAGGAGCTCAAAAGGAAGGTTAAGGCGTTCTGACGCTTCAACTTGGTATTCGGTATCTTGATTGGAAAGTCCGTATAACCTAACGACACCTGCCTCTTGAAGGAGCTTGAAGTTATCTCGAAAGCCACATGATTCTGGGGTGCAGCCTCTTGCTCCAGGAACTTCATCCCATCCGGTGGGAAGATCAACGCCTGGTTTTCCAGTCATCGGGTACACATAGATAACGGTGCGCCCTTGAGGAAGGGCGTCAAGTAGCACTTGAATCCCTTTTGTACCCCTAAGGACTACGGATGGCATCAATGATCCAGTCAGGTGATCAGCTTTGCCATCGTCGGTTGGCACAGGCAATCCGTCGGGAAGATTACTGAAATCTTTCACGGCACAAGCCTATCTTCGAGAAGACACAGGGGGAGTTGTCTGCCTGGCCCGGTAGAGCTAAGCCCAACTACCTAAGAATTAGAACTGTTGCCAATACCAGGATCAATAAAGCTCCTGAGTACTGGATTCCTTGCTGAACTTTGTGATTGGTGAATTTAGAAGTGATGGTGGCTGCAAAAACCAGACCAAATTGCCAAACCAGCGAACCAACAAAAACACCCAAGGCAAATAAGCCAATGCCAACAATCAAAACCCCAGTGGATGCTAACTCAGCTACCGACGGCGTGATACCTACGAAGTAAAAGGCGGTAGCGGGGTTTAGAACGGTCAGTCCAAAGAATTTAGCAAAGGTTGCCAATCTTGTGGGCTTAGCTATTGGATCTGAGGACAGATTAAGGGCGGAGGATCTTCTGGCATCGATAAAGATCCTCACAGCCACAATTGTCAATATCAGAGAGCCTGCAAGGCGCATGGGAAAAAGCCAGTCGGTAAGCAGGCTGATTGCTATGTTCCCAAAAGCAAAAACCACAGCTGCATAACAAAGGTCAACCGTTGCCATTGCAAGGGCACCGAAAATACCTATTCCACGACCGTGTTTGATGGTGGTGCTAATAAGCAAAATCGCCATTGGGCCTAAGGGGATAGCCAGGGCAAGTCCTGCAAAAGCACCAGTTATAAAAAGATCCATCAGGGCTCCCTAACTTGCTTCCTAGGCCTATTTCTTTTGTTTACTCCGATTCTGAGTCACAACCAAAAGGGCAAAGCTCAAAGCGGCAACGGAAAGAAGAACAGCATAGCCGACAAGAGTGGTTTCACTAGGAGAGGCAAACGGTTCAGCCCTAAGCGACTGCCAGGTCACAAGTCCAACAAAACCAAGCCAGGTGATGTTTCCAACGACGATTAGGGGAATCCGGAAAGCGAGTGGCAACATCAAAGAAATGGCTAGCAAGATGGCAGCCACCTGAATCGAGTGCAGTCCAAAGAAGTGCCCTACTCGCAAATCACCGGCTACTGTGCTCCAGCCAAGAAATGGCAGACCGGGACCACCATCGGAGACTCCAACCGCGTGGGCTCCAGCTATGCCTTGGTAGTTCGCCAGTTGGGCGGCGGTTGGCCAGGTCATCAAATAAGCAAGCCCCATACCAACCGCAGTGTTGATGCTTCCTAGGGCAAGGGCCAGCTTGAGATTGAACTCCTGCTGCTTTTGAAACAAGATCATCAAGCTGATAAAGACTGTTGAGAAAAGCACAATTGAAATAAAGGTCGCCATAATTGACCAAATTGCAATGGAGGTTGGAGTTGAAACATTGAAATGGCTAGTTTCACCAAGGCTGGCCATGGCCAAGATAATGACAATCTCAACAGCAAGGGATACTGCGATAACTAATCCAGTTAGCCTGACCCAGCGGCCACCTCGTGTAAGGAATGAGCTAAGCCAAGAGTAAGTAAATGAGAAAATTGCAACAGAGATGTAGAACTTGATTGGCTTTTCCCAAACAGATACCCCAAGAAGTTGCCTGGAATCTAGTATCCACAACGGGATAAGTGCAACTGCGACCACTACGCAGATAACCGCTAGCCAGAACAGGGATTTAGTGTGCTTTAGGCGGGATTGGTCAAATAGTTTCTCAGGCTGCATTTCTGGACTCCGCATTCTTGATTAGTTGTGTCTTTACCTGTGTTAATGTCTTGTCAAGTTTTTCTAAATCAACAGAAGAACCTCCATCGAAGAGAATTCTGAACTCTTTCTCCAAAAAATCTGCAGACTGGGTTGCCAACAGCCCTCCCTTGCGGGTGAGCTCTAAGGACAGATTCTTTTCGTTTCCGGATACCCTCGAGACCTTTACAAGGTTTCGTTCCTGAAACCACGAGAGCCTCTGACTCACTGCCGCTCGAGAAACACCCAGGCACTCGGCTAGATAGCTAGGTGTCGGCTTGTCCTGACTCATTAGGGTTACCAAAAAAAGAAACTGGCTATAGGTGAGCTCAAAATTTGCCCGAAGCAGCCGATCCGCAGTCGAATTCAGGACATACACGAGCTCGTTCAGGGTAAAGGTTATGCGACTTCTATTCATGCGGCTTAGTTAACTACTTAACAACTAGATTGTCAAGTAGTTAACATAAGCTTCAATGATTCGCGTATTTTAGGGAAATAGACAACCCCGCATAATCCTGGGATTGACGGGGTTGAAGTTGCGCTGGCGGAGAATGGGGGATTCTAACTAACCCAATCCGGTTCCTGAATTGGACACTTCAGTTCTCGAGTCTTATCTTGGAGAGGGAGGTTATCGATGAAGATTGCTGTTGCCGGTGGGGCTGGACTAGTGGGTAAGTTCGCGGTCACGGCTGCCGAAAAGCGAGGACACGAAGTTGTCTCGATTTCCCGAAGAAATGGCATTGATTTAACTTCCGGCGAGGGTTTGATAGACGCTCTCAATGGCGTGGATGTAGTTATCGACGTAACCAACAAAACCACGCTGAGTGCCAGAGCTGCACGAAAGTTCTTTTCAACTGTCACAGACAACCTCTTAAGCGCAGAGGCGCAGACCGGGGTGAAACACCACGTGGCTTTATCGATCGTCGGTATCGATGAGATTGACGGTGGTTACTATGCGGGGAAGCTCGAACAAGAGCGAACCATCCAAAAAGGAACAGTCCCATACACCATTGCTAGATCCTCCCAATTTCATGAGTTCGTGACCCAGCAACTGCAAAGTATGCCTGGACCAATTGCGCTTCTTCCAAAATGCCTTATGCGACCAGTGGCCGCAAGGGAAGTGGGGCAACACCTAGTGGATATCGCAGAAGGAAAACCACTTAAGCGCGCAACGGATTTGGTTGGTCCAAGAAATGAAGTTTTAGCTGATCTGGCTCGAAGGCAGATCGCTTTCGACGGCTTGAAGAAGTTGGTCCTCGAGTTTCCGCTTCCGGGGATTTTTGGAAGAGGCATGGCTTCAGGCGATTTGCGTGGCAAGGGCGAAACGCTTGTGGGAAAAACCACTTTTGATGACTGGCTAGAAAGTCCTGATCATCAAAATCCCCCACAATAACTTCAAGTCATACCTTGCTTGGCTCTGTCAATTGCACATGCAACTGCACAACCAGCAAAAAGTCCCTCAATAAACGCCCCAACTGAGGCTCTAAATCAAGGGAGTTGCTGGCGGAGAATGGGGGATTCGAACCCCCGAGGGCTTTCACCCAACACGCTTTCCAAGCGTGCGCCATAGGCCACTAGGCGAATTCTCCAGGTATTGCTTGGGTAGTCAACCTCATCAGTTTAGTGGGAACCGTTCGACTCAATAGCCGATTCACAATGGATACTAATGCGAACCCCATAACCTGCGAAACTAAGCAAACAACAAAGGCCTATTTTTTCGGGGATATTCGAACCTTGATGGTTTTAGTGCTAAAAGTGAAACCCTTAACCTCGAGCTTAAGCCAGCCATTTTTTTCACTCACTAAAGAGGTTGCAATAGCTTTAGATCCTTTATCGTTAACAACACTCACTTTCGCGGAAAGAGGGATGTTTCCAAACCCATAGAGACATTTAGCAACCTCACTCCTAACTAAAAGGTCATACGTTCCAAGGTTTAGCGTGACGCCGTCTGGTAGGTAATGGAAGGACGACACTGTGTATTCAAGTGAGCCACTTCTGAATTTAGGAATCCCGCCGTCGTAAACCGAGGCGTTAGTTGTGACGACTCCAATCAGCTTTGAGTCAGATCTAAGGCAAGCATTATTCTGGTCTTTTCCTGCAAGGCTACTAACACTCCAATAAGTGTTGACTCCCGCTGAGGTGTCATTCGCAAGTTTTCGAATCTCCTCGATGTATGTGAAGCTATCTCCAGCCTTAGACGAATTTGGGGGCAGAAAGTTATTTCCTCCGTAAAACACTTGCTCAACAGTTGCACCCCCATGCCGGCCCAGAGCGGTAAACAGCTTGTCTGATGTTTCACCAGGCGTTAAAATCTTCATGACACGGGCGACCTGCACAGGCTTAGCCGACAGCTTCACGCTATTTGTCCTGGAGTCGAATTTCTTGACTTCAATTTGGGGATTCTTTAAGCGGCCTGAGAACCACCCTGCAATTTGATTTGAAATTCGAAGTTCGATTGAGATGTCAATGTTTTGATCGAACTCCTGTCGCTGGCCGCACTGACCATCGCTAGTCCATACACAACCAGCATCTCCGCCGACCGGGTGATACCAGATGTGGTCAGCGTTAAACTTTTTCTCTTCAATTAGTTGTTGAGAGCGGAATTTGGATCCCTCAATCAAGTTATATGGAATAACGCTTGCTGAAAGTGAATAGGAGCGAAACTTTCTGCTACTTCTATCAAACCCCTGGTACTCCATAGCGTTCAGCATGTAAGTTGATTGACCACCACCGTGAATCGCTTTCGAAGATTGCCAAAGTGAGATTTGTGATCCACGCCTCAGGTTTAGGGCGGGGTTTCCCGGAAAAAGTGGCCCCCCTGCGTATCCAATAAACTTTGCCTCATCAACGGTTCCGTCCGGGAGCCTGAATGAAACTCCAACGACACAATTGGTGGAAGATGTTGTTGGGCATAATTCAAGTATGGATCTGGCCTGAAAGTTAACCTTTGGGTCGTTTAGATCACAGTAGCCCTCACCCACTCCGTCATCACAAAGGCGTGAATCCTTGCCAATGTGCACGCCTAAATCTGAAATTTGCACTGGGTTTTGTTCTTTGATACCAACGTTCACCGAACCTTTGGGTGTCTCATAATCCCAAGGATCCTCGAAAACGGCATGCGCTGCTGGAATGAGTACAAGTACCAGTCCAAGACTGGAAAGAATCGATATCCCGCTCTTTACTAAATTCATTTTGACCCCCACGGTTAGCCCCAGTCTGTATCTAGGTAATTCTGCACTAACGCTAACTTGCTTTTGGTACAGATTTTGGGGTTTTCCCATCCTGTTTGGTTCATATTGCCTCCGGTTACTGCCGGAGATGGCGGTGTTGAAACCCCCGAGGGCTTTCACCCAACACGCTTTCCAAGCGTGCGCCATAGGCCTTTAGGCGAATTCTCTAGGTGTTTATCGTCGGAGAACCATACGAATTTAGCCTGAAACAGGCTTGCTAGTTTCGGGGGATAACGGGCCCAAAGGTCAATGAATCATTGAGGGTTAAAAGGAATGTTCACCTTGCGTTAACCAAGGACTCAACTGCCCGACACCCCAAGCCTTCAGTATCTAGGCATGGCCCAAACTCCCACCGATGCACCGGTAAGGCGCACACTCCGAGTCAAGCCAACAACCATCGAAGACAAGGTCTTCTTCGGTATTTCAACCGCTGCAGCATATTCATCCGTTGTTTTGCTGATTTTGATCATGGTTTTCCTTGGTTGGCGAGCATTTCCAACTTTTGAAGAACAAGGAATCATTGACTTTGTTTTTGGAACCGGTTGGGTTGCAATTGACGAGCCTCCAACATTCAGCATCGGTCCTATGCTGTGGGGTTCTGTCCTTGTTGCACTGATTGGTGTGACCTTCGCCGTTCCAATGGCAATCTCACTTGCATACTTCATCCAGTTCATGGCACCAAAGCCGATTGCTCGCGTGGCAACAATTCTTGTTGACTTACTTGCGGCAATTCCTTCGGTAATCATCGGCCTCTGGGGTCTTGCGGTATTTAGCCCGGTCGGTGCTCACTGGGGTCAGATGCTCAATGACTCACTTGGCTTTATACCGATTTTCAGCAACACTGCCGAAAACTTCCTGAGAACTCCATTTATTGCCGGCATTGTTGTTGCGGTAATGATTGTTCCAATCATTGCGTCCGTTACCCGCGAAATCTTTAGTCAGATTGACGATGACTTGATTAAGGCATCGGTTGCCCTGGGTGCTAACCGAGAGTCGACTTTTAGAAGAGTTATCCTTCCGGTTTCTTCCAGTGGAATCCTGGGTGGTGTTCTTCTGGGTCTTGGACGAGCACTTGGAGAAACAGTTGCGATCTTCTTTGTTTTGAACTTGGTCTATGACAACTTCAACTGGTTCCAGATCATCTCTCCTGAAGGTGGAGCTATTGCTTCGCTGATTCTTGCCAAATTCGGTGAGGCTGGAGAGGCTGAAATTAGCGCCTTGTTGGCCGCTGGTGTTGTCTTGTTCATCTTGACTCTCGTGATCAACACCATCGCTTCCTTTATTGTCAACCGCTCACAGCCTTGGAGGAATCGATGAATCTCGATGCCGTACCAAGGCCAAAGACTGCAGAGCCTTGGAAAAAGACCAACAATCGCTCGAAGCTAATTCAGATTGTGGCCAGCGTAATTCCAATTGGCGTAGCTTCGTTCGCTTGGCTGTTTGTCGGAGTGGATCTGATCGTTTCAGTACTTCTTATCTTGTTGCCTCTTCAGCTAATCACCGTCGCAATTGCTGGATTCTTGCTCAAGGGAAGAAGGGGAGTTCCTGACGCAGCCCTAATTGTCATGACCTACTTCCTTGGAACCTTCGTGATGGTTCTTTTGGGTTCGGTGTTGTGGTCGGTAATTGATGCAGGTTTTGCAGCTCTCAGCCCGCACTTTATCTACCAGAACAACGTTTACGTGACCCCAACCACCGGTCTTGAAATCGGTGGTGTGGGCCACG
>Ga0209230_10000231_pt1 | contig 21458 bp, 17 predicted proteins | sample LakOntMetagenome_FD_187467 | JGI IMG/M metagenome (GOLD analysis project Ga0209230, IMG submission 187467) | Freshwater and sediment microbial communities from Lake Ontario - Sta 18 epilimnion Metagenome (SPAdes) (version 2) | ecosystem: Environmental > Aquatic > Freshwater > Lentic | place... | reverse complement strand
TCTGTTAATTCAGCTGAATTAACAGATCCAAATGCTTGTAAACAGGCCATAGATACCGTACTTGCAACGTATGGTACCATTGATGGACTTGTAAACAATGCCGGTGTTAATGATGGTGTAGGATTAGAAAATGGCAGCTATGAAGGATTTATAGCATCGCTCCATAAAAATTTAGTGCACTATTATTTATTAGCACATCACGCACTACCCGCTTTAAAAAAATCAAAAGGAGCGATCGTAAATATTGGTTCTAAAACTGCCGAAACGGGTCAGGGAAATACATCTGCGTATGCAGCATCTAATGGCGGCAGAAACGCGCTAACAAGAGAGTGGGCTGTAGAATTATTAAAATATGGTATTCGCGTAAATGCAGTTATTGTCGCCGAATGTTTTACACCACTGTATGAAAGCTGGATACAAACATTTGATAATCCTTCCGAAAAATTAGCAAGCATCACCGCTAAAATTCCACTAGAAAACCGAATGACCACCGATATTGAAATTGCAAATATGGTTGCGGTATTACTTTCTGAAGTTTCAAGTCATACCACTGGACAACTGATACATGTAGATGGCGGATACACACACTTAGACAGAGCACTTTTATAGATATATTATTTTGGATACCTAAATTTCTCCGAATGAATTTTAAAAAAATCTTTTTTGTTAGTTGCCTAATTACACTGCAGCTAACATCGGTTGTGCGCGCACAAGATTGGTTAATAGACGCTTCACCCTACAAAGCGGTCATCACGCAAAAGGGCGCTGCTATTGAACTTAACAATGGTCTCGTACGAAGAAGGTTTACCATTGGCGCCAATTTTGCCTGTACCGATTATACCAATCTAGCCAACCAACAACAACTTTTACGTGCCATTAAACCGGAGGCTCGTATTGTATTAGATGGCCAGCTATATAATGTGGGTGGACTGGTAGGTCAAAAAGAAAATGGCTACATTTTACCAGGCCTTGCCGATACTTTAAAATCCGGCGCAAACGATTTCAAATATGTTTCTCATAAAATAGGGTCACTTCAACCATTTTTAAAATGGAAAAATAAGAGTTGGGCTCACCACACGTCTGCACCAACTGGTAAAGAATTAATTGTTAGGTACGCACACCCGTCTCAAAAACTAAATGGCATTACCGTAGAAGTGCATTATGAACTCTACGATCATTTGCCACTCATTGTTAAATGGGTTTCTATCTTAAATACATCTAAAACTCCACACGCACTTGACAGGGTTGTCAATGAAGTGCTAGGGCTTGTAGAAGAAGAAAGTGCGGTAGTAGGGACCCCCGAAGAAATGAAAAAACAACATGGTATTTATGTCGAAACAAATTATGCGTTTAACAATGCGATGCGTTATGATATCAGTGATCAAACTACACATTGGAAAACAGATTCGGTTTATACCTCTCAAGTAAATTACAATTATCAAACCCCTTGTCTTTTAGAAATATATCCTGAAAAAGCTCCTGGCATTGACTTACAGCCTAATGAACTATTTAAATCGGTGCGTACACACGAACTACTCATGGATAGTTACGATAGACAGCGCAGGGGACTCATGATTCGAAAAATGTATACAGCTGTTGCACCATGGACTGCACAGAATCCCATTTTCATGCACCTCGTTAGTAAAAATGACGAAGAAGTAAAAACAGCGATTGATCAGTGCGTGGCTACGGGATACGAAGCCGTGATTTTAAGTTTTGGTAGTCACTTAAATATGGAAGACACCACACAAAAAAATATACAACGCTGGAAAGAACTAACTGATTATGCGCATGCACGTGGCATCATGTTAGGCGGCTATTCACTTTTTAGTAGTAGACGTATTTCAGATGCTGATGATGTAGTAGATATTAAAACAGGCAAGCCCGGTGGCGCATTTTTTGGAAACGCACCATGCTTTGGAAGCAGGTGGGGCCTCGCTTACAGAGAAAAAATAAAAAACTTTTTTGCCAAAACTGGGTTTGACATTTGGGAAAATGACGGTCCGTATCCGGGTGACGTTTGTGCATCTACTACACATCCAGGACATAAAGGTTTTAATGATTCGCAGTGGCGTCAGATGGAAATTCAAAAAGAATTGTACCACTGGTTAAATGAAAGAGGTGTGTATATCAATGCACCGGATTGGTATTTTTTAGATGGCACGCATAAAATTGCCATTGGCTACCGCGAAGTCAATTTTTCATTACCACGCGAGCAACAACGCATTTTAAATAGACAAAATATTCATGATGGTACCATCGAAAAAACAGGGTCTATGAGTTGGGGCTTTGTACCATTAACCAATTACCAGGGTACTGATCCAAGAGCAGTGCTAGAGCCACTTTCGGAGCATTTAGCCGATTATGAACAACTCATGATTCAGTATTATGGAGCCGGCGTACAAGCTTGTTATAGAGGCCCTAGACTATATGACACAGAAACCACTAGACAAATGGTTGCTCGTACCATTAACTGGTATAAAAAATACCGCTCTATACTCAATGCAGATATGATTCAGCTCAGAAGAGCCGATGGAAGAGATTGGGATGGTCTTATTCACGTAGACCCTAGTTCAAAACAAAAAGCGCTTGGCATGCTTTACAATCCCACTAAAGAAAAAATTACCAGAACCATACCAGTACCGCTTTATTACACAGGCTTAACGAATACGGCAACCCTGGCAATCAAAGACGACATGACAACTGCAAAAAAATACACATTGAATAGAAATCACGAGCTCATGCTTACTGTTACGATAGAGCCAGAAAGCTATACTTGGTTCACCATTCAATAGTTTTTTGGAAATTGTCCAATTTTTTAGGAAATTACCCGTTACAAAATCACCATTTATGAAAAAATTCTTTTCCGCATTTACATTTCTTGTAATTGCTCTTTGCACAAGCGCGCAAAACATTGACATTGCGAAGCATTTTAAAGGTTTAAAACCAAGAAGCATTGGTCCCGCAGGTATGAGTGGACGTGTTACTGCAATTGATGCAGTGTGGTCTAACCCTAATATTATTTATTTGGGAACGGCTAGTGGCGGCGTTTGGAAATCTGAAAATGGTGGCGCTAGTTGGGCTTCTATTTTTGATGAACAACCTATTTTAAATATTGGTTCTGTCGCTATTACACAAAGCAATCCAAGTATTGTTTGGGCAGGAACAGGAGAAGGTAATCCAAGAAACTCTGTGAGTTTAGGAGAAGGTATTTATAAAAGTTTAGATGGTGGTAAAACATGGAAGTGTATGGGCCTAGAAAAAACTAGAAACATTCACCGTATTATTATTGATCCAACAAATCCGGATGTTGTATACGCTGGTGTTATTGGAAATCCATTTGTTCCACATCCAGAAAGAGGATTGTATAAAACAACAGATGGTGGTCAAACATGGAAAGTGATTTTACACACCAATGATAGCAGTGGTGTAGGTGATATGGTAATGGATCCAGTAAATCCAAACAAGTTATTTGTAAACATGTATCAACACCAAAGAACACCATGGAGCTTACAAGGTGGTGGAAAAGGAAGTGGATTTTATGTTACCTATGATGGTGGTAAAACATTTAAAAAATTAGGGAAAGAAGATGGTTTACCTGACGGAAACCTAGGCCGTATAGGCATTACAGTGGGTCGTAACGATCCAAATAGAGTATATGCACTTGTTGAAGCAACAAAAAATGGTTTATATAAATCAGAAGATGGTGGATTAAAATGGGAGCTTGTAAATAGTGATCCAACGGTTGTTACCAATCGTGCATTTTATTTTCAGGACATCGCTATTGATCCTACCAACGAAAACAGATTGTACAATATCAATCAAATGATTACCGTGAGTGAAGACGCTGGTAAAACATTTAAATCAGTGATTCCTTACAGCGGTATTCATCCGGATCACCACGCTTGGTGGATTCATCCACAAAATGGAAATTTCATTATTGATGGTAACGATGGTGGTATTGGCATTTCAAGAGACCGTGGTAAAACATGGCAGTTTGATGAGAAATTACCACTCGGACAGTTTTATCATATCAATGTAGATAATAAAATTCCGTACAACGTAATGGGCGGTTTACAAGATAACGGAAGCTGGCATGGTCCTGCATACGTTTGGGTAAACAGCGGTATTAGAAATGCATACTGGCAAGGTGTTGGCGGTGGTGATGGCTTTGATGTTGTTCCAGATGCAGAAGATGCAAACTGGGTATACAGCATGAGCCAAGGCGGAGCAGTAGGCCGTTATAATATAGCAACTGGTGAAGAGTGGAGTATTCGTCCTCCAAGTCCTGCACCAGGTGTGCGTCAGCGTTTTAATTGGAATGCAGCGATTGCGCAAGATCCTTTCGATAAAAAAACAATTTATTACGGTTCTCAATTTGTAAACAAGAGTACCGATAAGGGCGCTTCTTGGACACAAATTTCTGATGATCTAACAACGCGCGATAGTGCAAAAATGGATCAGTCTAATAATGGAGGATTAAACGTAGATATTACCGGAGCTGAAAACTATTGCACGATTATTTGTATCGAACCTTCTGCAAAACAACAAGGAGTTATTTGGGCAGGTACCGATGATGGTAACGTTCAATTAACGCAAGATGGTGGTAAAACATGGACTAACTTTAGAGGTAAAATCCCTGGAATGCCGCTTGGCGCATGGGTTCCACAAATTCGTGCTTCTCGTTTTAATGCAGGAGAAGCTTTTGTAGTGGCTAACGATTACAGAAGAGGTAACATGAAACCTACTGTTTTTAGAACCACCGATTTTGGAAAAACATGGACCAATATTTTAGAAGATAAAAAGGTAATTGGCTATGCACTTTGTGTATTACAAGATCCAACTCAGCCTAATTTAATTTTTGTTGGAACTGAGCAAGGCTTATGGATTAGCCTCGATAACGCGGCAACATTCCAACAATTTAAAAATGATTATCCTTCAGTTTCTACCTACGATTTAGCGATTCAAGAAAGAGAAAACGATTTAGTGATTGCAACTTTTGGTAGAGCTATTTATATTTTAGATGATATAGGTGGCTTAAGAAAAGCAGCTGCTAATATGGGTAAAGTATTTTCAAATAAAGTAACAGTATTTAATGCGCCAGCTGGTTACCAAGCACACCGTAAAAACGCAATGGGTATCGAGTATAGCGTTTGGGGTACTTATGAAGGTGAAAATAAAAGAGCTGGACTTCCAATTAGCTTTTTTGTACATAAAGCAGCATCTGACACCGGCAAAAATGCCATTGGAGACACCGCAACTTTACGTTTTTATGACGCTACCAATACACTTGTTAGAACCATTCGTACAAAAACAGACTCTGGCTATAATAGATATTTCTGGGGTATGGAAGGTCGTGGACTTCGTGCAAGTGGCGGCGGCGGAAGAGGCGGTAGAATGGGTGGCGGCGCTGGATTTGGCGGTGGTGCACCACAAGAAGCACCAGGCTTACCAGTAGATCCAGGTACCTATAAAGTAGTCGTAAGTGTTGGTCGTAATTTCTCTGATAGCACCATGCTTGTTGTAAATGATGACCCATATGCGCCAACTTCTAAAGAAGTGCGTGATGCCATCAGAAAAGCAAATGCACGTTTAGATAAAACCACAGAAAAACTAAATACGCTAAATGAGCGTATGACAGAAGTAGATGGTATCATTGTAAAAATTGAAGCCAATCTAAGAGATATGGATAAAAAAGCAGCAGATACCATTCGTAAAACTGTAACAGCTGCTAAAGACGAATTAAAAGCGATTAGAGAAATGCTAAATGGTAAACCACAAACCAAACAAGGTTACGGAAATATACCTCAGGTAACAGTGAGCAGTGTTTTTGGCGAAGCTAGAATGACCGTAATGGGTAAACCAGTAGCACCGGGGGCTCAAGAAGACAGACTTATTGCATTTGCTGAGCAAAAAGTTGGCGAAGTAATAACACGCGCCAATAAGTTTTTTGATGGTACATGGAAAACATTGAGATCACTTGCTGAAGCGGCGCCTGTTAAAATCTTTAAAGACTACAAAACAATTGAATAAATAAATTTTAATTCCCCAATATTTTTATAATCATAACTAGCAACCAATTATGAGTTCATTAGCACTATCAGATAAAATTGTTTTTGTACTTTATTTTTTAATAGTTGCTAGTTATGGTTATTGGGTGTACCGTAAAAAAAAGGATACCGTATCGGCGTCTCAAGACTTTTTTTTAGCCGAAGGATCCCTTACTTGGTGGGCTATTGGAGCATCGTTAATTGCCTCTAATATTTCTGCAGAGCAGTTTATTGGAATGAGTGGCGAAGGCTTTTTTGTGGGTGTTGCCATTGCAGCCTACGAATGGATTGCAGCGCTTGGTTTAATCATTATTGCGGTATGGTTCATCCCTATTTATTTGAAGAATAAGATTTACACAATGCCTCAGTTTTTAAAAACGAGGTATAACGAATCTGTGGCGCTTGTAATGGCCATATTTTGGTTGTTGTTGTATGTATTTGTAAACTTTACTTCTATTCTATATTTAGGAGCCGTTGCCATCAATGGATTATTAGGTGGCGATTATTTACACCTCGTAATGATAGGACTTATGCTCATGGCGCTGATCATTACGCTAGGGGGCATGAAAGTAATTGGATATACCGATGTAATTCAGGTTGCCGTTTTAATTATTGGCGGGTTTGCAACCGTATACATGGCATTAGAAATTGTAGATCAACGAATCAATCACGTTGTTGACGGCAGTGCACTTGCAGGATTTAATACGTTGCTATCGCAAGCCCCAGAACACTTCCATTTAATTTTACCAAAACCCAACAATACTGATATGAGTGCTGCTGGGCAGCTGGCAAGAGATAAGTATATTATTTTACCTGGTATCGCTATGTATTTTGCAGGCCAATGGATTTTGAATTTAAATTATTGGGGCTGTAATCAGTACATCACACAACGCGCACTTGGCGCACAATTAGAAACGGCAAGAAAGGGTATCTTGTTTGCAGGCTTCATGAAATTGTTTATGCCTGTTATTGTAATGCTTCCGGGTATTGCAGCATATGTGCTTTATAAGAATGGTCAACTAGCAGGTTTTGAAGGTGGAAAAGACGGCGCCTACTCTGCTATACTTGCATTTTTACCGGCTGGCTTAAAAGGACTAGCGATTGCGGCACTAACGGCTGCAATTGTTGCATCGCTGGCGGGTAAGGCAAATAGTATTTCAACCATTTTTACTTTAGATGTTTACAAAAAATATATTAATAAAGATGCCGATGAAAAAAAGTTGGTATGGACGGGCCGTTTAACCGTATTTATTTCAATGGTTATTGCCGTTATATTTACTTGGAAAGATTTATTGGGAATCGGTGGCGAAGGTGGATTTACGTTTATTCAAAAATATACCGGCTTTATTAGTCCGGGTGTATTTGCCATGTTTATGTTAGGATTTTTCTGGAAACGCACTACTGGTGCGGCTGCTATGACAGGTTTAATTACCGGATTTTTATTGGCAATATTTTTTAACAGCTATGCTATTCCACTTTTTGGCACAGACAATATCATGTATACCGCGTACTTAAATAAAAGCGGTGCTTACGAAATTCCATTTTTAATAAATATGGGTTGGTCTTTTGTACTTACCATTATAATCATGGTGATAGTAAGTATGGCAGGTCCTAAAGTAAATCCTAAAGCATTTGAAATTGATGCAAGTATGTTTAAGGTTAGCAAATCAACACTCGTGCTGATTGTAATCATACTCATGCTCTTAAGTGCCTTGTACGTTAAATTCTGGTAGACTTATCTAACATCTTTTGCGCAGCCGCAACCGCCTTTTCGCTGATAGCCAGGCTTAAAAACGCTGCAAGAAGAGGCCATAACAGCCATCACAAGGGTGATGATAATAATTTTTAGTAGACCGTGTTTCATAATTGAATACTAAATTACGTAAAAAATCACCCAATTACCATCAAAACAGAGGCGTCTATACAACGAATTTTAGTTGCTCCACTCGATTGGGGGCTTGGACATGCTTCTAGATGCGTGCCCATTATCCATGATTGTATTGAAAAGGGCCACATGGTTACTATTGCCGCTGATGGCGCTCAAAAAAAATTATTACAATATTATTTTCCGAGTACAACTTATGTAACTATACCTAAATATAATATTCGGTATAGTAAAAAAGCTTGGTGGCTGCCTATTGTTTTATTTTTTCAGTTACCTAAAATAGCTATCGCTATTTACAAAGAGCACCGCTGGTTACAAGCGCATGTAACAGCATTTGATCAGGTGATTTCTGATAATAGGTATGGTCTGTACAATAGTCAATTGAAAACTACTTTTATTAGTCATCAATTACTTGTTAAAGCTCCATTTAAATGGGTAGAAACAATCATTCAAAAAACGCAGTACTATTTTATCAATAAATTTTCGGAGTGCTGGGTTCCTGACACGCAGGATTATCCAGGCTTTGCAGCGGATTTGTCTCACCCAGCCCTTATGCCAAATATACCGGTAACGTATATTGGTGCTCTAAGCCAGTTTAGTGTTTTACAAAACGCATCTAGTACTGCACTACCAGTAAAATATAAATACTGTTTTTTATTGTCGGGTCCAGAGCCGCAACGAACAGTTCTTCAAAATTTAATTGAATTAGGGGCAGCGCGTTTACATGAACCTTCGATATTAATTGAAGGAAGGCCTTCCGATTTACCCAATCATTATCAAATAAAAGAAGCACTCACCAAACTGCGTTATGCGCGTGGTCAAGATTTGTTAGACATCATTATGCAGTCTGAATATATTGTGTGCCGAAGTGGATATTCTACACTCATGGAACTATTGCCGCTGCATAAAAAAATGATATTGATACCTACACCGGGTCAAACAGAGCAGTTATATTTGGCTAGATCTCTTGCAAGTCGTCAAATGGCTGTAATGACTCATCAGGCTACATTTGACCTGAACACACTTAATGATAAAGCAGACAAGCATTGCTTTATATTTGCCACATGAATTCAAAAACAAAGGCACATATTGCAGTATTAATTGCCAATTTAATTTTTGGTGCCGGTTATGCAGTTATTAAAACAATCACACCACAATATTTAGCGCCCTATTCTTTAAATGTGGTGCGTGTGGTAGTGAGTCTTGTATTATTTTGGTCTTTGTTATTATTCAAGCCATCAAAAGTATCTATCGATAAAAAAGATATTCCCTTATTTATACTTTGTGGCATCACAGGTGTAGCCATCAATCAAATTATGTTTGTAAAAGGATTGGCATTAACATCTGCCATCCATAGTTCTTTACTTTCTTTAGCCACACCCATATTTATTACCATCATTGCCATTTGGCTTATTGGTGAAAAGTTTAGTATCAATAAATTGATTGGCTTGTTACTTGGTATTGGTGGTGCCACTTTACTCGTACTGGTTAAAGATGGTCAATCTAATAATGGCAGTAGTTTACTGGGTGATTTGTTTATTCTTATCAATGCTATTTCTTATGCATTTTACATGGTGCTGGTAAAACCACTCATGGAAAAATACAATGCACTTCATGTACTTCGCTGGGTATTTACTTTTGGTAGCATTTTTATTTTGCCTATTGCACTTCCTGACTTTATCGCCACCGATTGGTCTTTGTTTGGAACCCCACAGTGGTTAGCACTTGCTTTTGTCGTACTTCTTGTTACTTTTTTATCGTATTTATTTACGGTGTATGGATTGCAGGAGCTGGGTCCATCTGTAACGGGTGCATACATATACACACAACCCGTTTTTGCAACCATTATCGCAATGGTTTTTGCTGGTGAACATTTTACATTCATTAAAGCAGCAGCAGCTATTCTTATTTTTTCGGGTGTTTATTTAGTGAATAGAAAAAAATCAATCTAACAGCGTTTCTTTATATTTGTAAGGATGGCTGTAAAACGGATATCTATAACAGAATTTGTTTCCATGATGGAACAGCATCCAATACTGGATGTACGAAGCCCATCGGAATATGCGCATGCGCATATGAAAAACGCCTATTCTTTACCCTTATTTACAGATGAAGAACGAAAAGTAGTAGGCACGGCTTACAAACAACAAGGGAATCAACCTGCCATTAAATTAGGTCTCAATTATTTTGGGGTCAAAATGGCGTCAATGGTTAATGAAGTGGAGGCGTTTCTAGCAGCAAGCCCCGATCCTAACAATAAAGTGGTACTGGTACACTGTTGGCGTGGGGGCATGCGCAGTGCCGGCGTAGCATGGCTTTTAGACTTATACGGTTATACGGTGTATACACTTGTGGGTGGCTATAAGGCCTACCGTAACTGGGTATTAGCTCAATTTAACATGGAGTACCCCTTTAAAGTGATAGGTGGTTATACGGGATCTGGTAAAACAGAAACCTTGCATGCACTTCAAGCATTAAACGAGCCCATTATTGATTTAGAAGGCCTTGCGCATCATAAGGGTTCTACATTTGGAAATTTGGGACAGCCCGTGCAACCTTCGCAAGAACAGTTTGAAAATTTATTGGCACAGTCACTATATAAAATCAGTCAAAGCCAATCTTACATTTGGATAGAAGATGAAAGTAGGCGCATTGGACTTGTTAATATACCGCCTCAACTATTTGAGCAAATTAGAAAAAGCAAATTGTATTTTTTAGATATTTCATTTTCACAGAGGCTTCAATTTATTTTGAAGGGATATGGCAAATTTGAAAAAGATAAATTGATGAGCGCCATTCTTCGAATCAAAAAAAGATTGGGTGGATTAGAAACAAAAACCGCTATTAATTTTTTAATAGAAGACGATGTTGAAAGTAGTTTTAATATACTGCTTACCTACTACGATAAATTATATTTGAAAGGTGCCTATAATAGAGAAAATGCAGAAAACTTGATTCATACAATTGAAGTACCTACTGTTGACGCAGCTGCAAATGCAGCTGCTTTATTAGCCAGAGCTGGGTTACAATAAACCAGCAATCCAATCTTTAATGGTAAGTATACTTAAGGTAGTCATAACCGCTACAACCAGCCACCCTGCTATATCCAGCCACAAAGGCTGCTTATAATTTCCTACTATTTTTTTGTGGCGTGCGGCTATTAAAATAACGGCTAATGCTATGGGTAAAATAAGACCGTTGAGTGCGCCAACCGTAACAAGTATTTTTACAGGGTTTCCTAAAACTGCAAAAAGTAGGGTGCTAATAATTATAAAAATACTAATTGAAATTTGCTGATGCCTATCCACCCGGCTACTAAAATTTCGTAAAAAAGAAATAGAAGTATAGGCGGCTCCAACAACGGATGTGATAGCAGCACACCAAAGCACGACACCAAAAAATATATAGCCAATATTTCCAGCTGCAATTTTAAAAACACTAGCCGCCGGATTTGCGGGATCTAAAATGGCACCACCCGATACAACGCCTAATGCCGCTAAAAATAAAACGATGCGCATGATAGCGGTAATTAAAATACCTGACACGGCACTTCTATTGGTATCCCCTAATGATGCTGTTCCGGAATAGCCAGCATCCAACAAACGGTGACCACCCGCAAAACAAATATATCCACCTACTGTTCCGCCAACGAGAGTCACCACCGATTTAGCGCTAAACACAGTTGGCATAAAACTATGGGTTATGGCTTCATACACAGGTGGATTGGAGCTTAGTGCGATAAATAAGGTAAGCGCCATCATAACAAGCCCTAGTATTTTGGTAAAGCGGTCCAGTAAATCACCGGCTTCTTTCATCCAAAATATAAATAGGGCTAAAAGGCAACTGATAACTGCCCCCAGTTTTGAATTCAGTCCGGTTAATACTTCGAGCCCTAACCCACAACCCCCAATATTGCCAATGTTAAAAGCGAGGCCGCCGATTACAATGAGCCCAGTTATCAAATACCCAAGGCCGGGCATTAGTTCATTGGCGATGATGGGTGCGCGTTTACTACTTACGACCAAAATTCTCCAAATATTTAATTGTGCGCCAATGTCTAGTAGTATTGATAGTAGAATTACAAAACCAAAACTAGCAAGTAGCTGCTGGGTAAAGACAGTGGTTTGCGTTAAAAACCCAGGACCTATCGCAGAAGTGGCCATTAAAAAAGCCGCGCCTAATATTGCATTTTGTTTTTTTCCTGAATTCAATGCTATTTATTTTTTACAATGCTAAAAATTACTTTTGCAAATGCAAGAGCGTTGGGTGTATCGGCATGAATACAAATGGTGTCTGCAGCCACATCAATGATGGTTCCATCCATGGCCCTTATTTTTTTCTCTTGCATTAAAAGTGATACTTGTTTCTCCACGCTTTTTTCATTTGTAAATACAGATCCACTAATATTTCTGGGGCACAAACTACCATCGTTTAGATAGGCTCTATCTGCAAAAACTTCATGTGCAATGGCAAGTTTTTGATTCCTTGCTGCCTCTAACATTATGCTGCCGCTTAAACCATAATATACAGCAGTAGGTAACTGGTCAAATACAGCCGTGGCAATGGTTGTAGCTAGTTCTATATTTTTAGCAGCTTGGTTATATAAAGCGCCATGTGGTTTTACATGTGTTACATCTTCTCCCATTTCTTTTGTGATGCTTGAAAATTGCAGTAGCTGTTCAGATACTATATCATACACTACTTCATTTGACAAAAACATTTCTTTTCTTCCAAAATTTTCTTTGTCTGCGTAAGAGAAGTGCGCCCCTATTTGTACTTTATTTTTTTGTGCTAATGCAATTGTTTTTTTGATGGTATCCGTATCACCTGCATGATAACCACAGGCAATGTTTGCGGCGTCTATATAGGGCATGATTGATTCATCATTATCTAGCCCTTCACCCATATCACAATTAATCAGTAGCATCTTATTTTTCAGAAAAGTATTCTTGTAACCTGAATTTACAGGCATTTTCTAATTGCTGCAAATTTGTTTCCTGCTGTAATAAAAGTGCTTCCGCTTCTTCAATGCTTATCCATGCTATCCCAAAAGAACTACCAATAGGCATTTGTGCGAGCGAAGGCATGTCTGCGCTAATCACGGTCCCAATGCGTGGATAGCCGCCAGTGGTTTGATGATCGGCCATTAGCACAATGAGCTGGCCACTTGGCGTTAATTGTAAAGTGCCTCTAGTTACGGCGGTGGATAATAGCTCTGGCGGTACCGTATGGGAAATAGGCACACTATTTAAGCGAAAGCCCATTCGGTTGCTTTGCATGTCTATTTCAAATCTTTTACTTTCAAAACTGTCTATTTCCTGTTTTGATAATACAGTAAAGTTGGGTCCTTGTATGCAACGAATGATATTGGAACGGTAAAATTCCTGCGTATTTGCTGTCCAACCTAGTGTTAATGCATGTAATTGTCCCACCCCTTCAAAGTGATAACCAAATGATGCTGCGGTATTTAAAACATCGTTTTTTAAAAGCTTTCCTTTTTTACTTTCAAATCCACCTTGCACGGCTAGATAAATTCTAGCTCCATTAGCGCACGTGTTAAATGATAGTTTTGATCCAGCATTTACAACAATGGGTTGATTGCCATACACGGTTTCGTTATCCAGTGTAGCTGAATTTGAAGCACCTGAAAATGCAAAAATAGTTTCTTTATGAAATACAATTTCTGCGGCAGGAATATGCATTTCTAAAGTAGTAGCTTCTCTTTTGTTTCCCACAAGTGCATTGGCAACCGCATGCGCTACCATATCCATAGAACCGCCCGGACTAAACCCTTCCTGTTGTTTTCCATTTTTTGGTAAACCCTGTAAGCTGTCTAAAATTCCTGCTTTTGTAATTTGAATACTCATTGTTTATTTAGTTTTTCAAATTCAAAAAGAGAAATGGCATTAAATTTTACAAAGCTCCCGGGCTTTAGTAAAATATTTTCGTTTTCATCTATTAATGGAACTGGCGTTTTACCAATAATTTGCCATCCACCAGGTGAATCACTTGGGTATATACCTGTTTGAACGCCAGCAATACCAACACTTCCAGCCTTTACAATTGGCCTTGGACTTTCATGTCTTGGTGTTTGAATGGACGGATCTACAATACCCATATAAGCAAAGCCAGGTAAAAATCCATTCATAAAAACACGATATGTAGTAGCCGTATGTAATTCAATAACTTCTTGTATAGTTAGGTTATGTTTTTGTGCAACTGATTCGATATCGAGACCCAAAGTTTTATCGTAACAAACTGGAATGATAATTTCTTTTTTGTTTGCCCCGGTGTCATTAACATGCTCTGTTAGATTAACTTCCATCCATTTTTTGATCACTGAACTAACGGATTGGATATTTTCTTTTTTTAATTGCTGCTCGTACACCGTCATATAATCATAAATAACGGTTATAGAACTATAGGCAGGAATAATATCAGTAACACCATCTAATTTATTTTTTAAAAGCGATGTCATTAGCATGTATACCCTATCATTTGTTGCTACACTAATAGGTCCACCAAAATCAAGTGTAACCGCTTGATCTGATACCGAATAAATTTGATAAGAATGCGTGGCAGACATAACCTCAAATTACACCAACTATTTCATAATAAACCGTTACATTTTTTTGTTAAATAATGTTAGTGCTCCAATAGGTGGAGGACGCTCCGCGTATCTTTGATTTCTAAAATTTTACGTATGAATGAATTTGTTTTGTATGCTTCCCTTGCCGTTAGTAGCCTATCGCTTTTACTTGTGATCCTGCTTCTTATAAAATCCAATAGTGGCGCAGGTTTACAAAGCGAAATGGCCGTACTACAATCTAAAATTGCCCAACTAGAACATTCTATAAAAACAGATTTTAGTATGAATAGAACGGAAATCAACAACAGACTACAATCTGGACTTGATAGCCTAATTCAAAAAACAGATGCCAATCATAAACTCAATAGAGATGATTTGAGAACAGGCTTAATTGATTTAACGCAAGAGCTTAAAAATAAATTTACCGACCTAACAGAAGGCCAATCTAAACTGGTGCAACAAACTGAAAAAAAGCTAGAGCAAATGCGCGAAACAGTGGACGAAAAGCTTCAAAAAACGTTGAATGAAAGACTGGGTCAATCCTTTGAAGCGGTGGGTAAGCAATTGGAAGCCGTCCAAGTTGGTCTTGGAGAAATGAAAACACTGGCAAATGATGTAGGTGGATTAAAAAAAGTGTTGAGTAACGTTAAAATGCGTGGTGGCATTGGTGAAGTGCAGCTAGCCATGTTATTAGAGCAGATTCTAGCACCAGAGCAGTATGCGGCCAATGTTAAAACCAAACAAAACAGTGCAGATATTGTAGAATTTGCCATTAAACTACCTGGGCGAGATGATAACAACAAACAGGTATGGCTTCCTATCGATGCTAAATTTCCTAAAGATGTATATGAGCAGTTACAAAATGCTTACGACACTTCTGATTTACCTCAAATAGAAATAGCGCAAAAAAATTTAGAGCAAACCATTAAAAAAATGGCCAAAGATATTTCTGATAAGTACATTGATCCTCCTAATACCACCGATTTTGGCATTCTATTTTTACCATTCGAGGGAATCTATGCCGAAGTGGTAAGAAAAGCTAGCCTACTCGAAGATTTACAGCGCAATTATAAAATAGTAGTGACGGGTCCAAGCACGCTAGCCGCCATTTTAAATAGTTTACAAATGGGCTTTAAAACACTCGCAATTCAAAAGCGTAGTGGTGAGGTTTGGAAAGTGCTGGGTAATGTAAAAACCGAATTTGAAAAATTTGGCGGCCTTATTGAAAAAGCGCAAGGCAATATTCAAAATGGTCTCAAGCAACTTGATGAAGTAGTGGGTGTGCGTACCCGTGCTATTCAGCGTCAATTAAGGGATGTAGAGGTTTTAAATGATGCACCTGATAGTTCAAATGCCCTCGAAAATCCGGGTATAGCGCTTGACTAGGGTAAATTCAAAAATGTACAAATGGCTGCAGCTACTTTGGTAGGCGTTTCTTCCATAGGCGCATGTCCAACATTTTTTAACACAACAAGTTTACTACCTTTAATGTCTTTATTAAAAAGATATGCATTGGAAACGTTGATGAGCTGATCCTGATCACCCCAAATAATAAGTGTTGGAATAGTAATTGTTTTTATAGGCGCAGGGGTTGGTTTAAAGCCGGCCTTAAAAATAGAGAGTGCCGCTTTTCTGTTACCCTCTCTTAATAGTAAATCGTGGTAACGGTTAATAGATTCGTCATTGATTTTAGTTTTATCTACAAAAACACCCTCTAAACTTTTTTTGACTAAAAATTTAGGCGTTACCCATAATAATAAATTATTGATAACAGGCATGCTTGCAATTTTAAAACCAAGAGATCCCTTTTCATTTTTTTTGGGATACCCACTTGCGTCAAGTAATATTAACTGTTGCACACGCGATTTGTTATATAATGCGTAATGCCATGCAATGCTTCCCCCTAGTGAGTTTCCAGCTACAATACAAGATGTAACTTTTAATTTTTCAAGTACAGAATCTACAAAAATGTTATAGATATCTGCATTGTATGTGTTTTCTTTATTGGGCCCGGTTAACCCAAAAGCAGGTAGGTCAAAACGAATAATTTTTTTCTTGTCTTTTAGAAGCAGTGTTAAACTATCCCAGGTATGAAGGGATGCCGATGTTCCGTGTATTAGCACAAGTGGAACCGTATCTGATTCGGGCCCTTCTATTGTATAATGTACCTGCATACCTAGCACAGGCAAAAATTTTGATTCTTTGCTCGTATAAATAGGCAGTAGTGTTTCTAATTTTTTATCTGATTCTGCTAGCGCCAAAATCCCAACAACAACGACTATTAAAATTGTAATAATTCCTATCCCAGTATATTGTATAATCTTTTTCATGAAAGTTATTGTTTATGGGCTTCTATAGATTCTTTAATTGATCTAACAAAATCAGCAGCAACCATTGGTTGTTCATGACTCCAGCGCTTCAAAATATTTCCTTCGGCATCTGTAATGATGGTATAAGGAGCTAGCACTTTATTGTTAAAGCGTTCAAGTAGTATTGAATTGTGGTGAAATTGTTTTTCGCTATCACCAGTCCGCTCTATACCTAGATCTACTTTTAATAATACAACCTCTTTGTTCGCATAATCAATAAAGTTGCTGCTTTCAAATAATGCTTTTTCTAGTTTAACATTTTTAGCGTCTTTATTTTTATGGACAAAATGAATGAGGATGATTTTGTTTTCTTTTATTGACCTCTGTTTCGCAATGTCAAAATTTGACTCCCAAGTTGGAGATAGTTGAATGAGTGGAAAAAGAAATATCAATAGCAGGCGGAGCATATTAATTTGTTTTATTGTTGCGCAACACCAATAACTGCGGGAAATGTTCAATTCCTTTCATAAGGAGTTGTGTCATTTCACTAAAGGTATAAATAAAAGAACCAAGTACGATATCTGTATCGCCATCCTTATCTATATCGGCGACTTCCATGGTAAGCCACTTTCCATTGGCAGCTTCTGGTGTAGAAGAAGCGCTGAACTGCATATTTCCCATGTTTTCAAAATAAATAAATCCTTGTTCTGGTTTAGCAAGGTCGTCATAAAAAGAGATTGCCGCAATGTCTACATCCCCATCTCCATCAAAGTCTCTAGCAACAGCTTTACTAGCGCCATACATTGGAAAGAAAAAACTTTCTTTAAAATGATTGAGCTTGTCATTGATTAAAATGCGAACGCCATGAAACCTTTTTTTAACCCTCGATAAATCCCAGTTGTCTCCATTGGTCATAACGATATCTAAATGTCCATCTTTGTTAACATCCACCATTTCAAAATAACTTACACCATACACGGGTGGAAATTTAACGAGTGGCGTTTCTTTAAAACTACCATCGCCTTGATTTTCTAAATAATAAATGCCTTCGTAGGCCTGCGCCATCATTACTATAATGTCTAATTTTCCATCTTTATTTAAATCTACTATTTCTGCTTTTCTAGCACCTGGACGGTATACTAAAATGTTTTCTTTGCGGATATCCCCACCATCCAACCAACTTATTTTGCCGGTATGATTTCCAAATTGACAAATAAGAATATCTTCTTTACCGTCCTGATTTAAATCTGCTTTTTCAATATTTACAGGTCTAGCCAAACCACCAAATGAGCTTTTTTGATCGGTAGAGTCTAGTGATATCAACAAGCCTTCTTTTTTTTCTGAAGGCGCAATGCTACCAATACATAAGGCCCTTGGTTCTTTATTTTTTTCAAACAATAAATCTACCACTGCAGATGGCGTATTCCATGTTTCAGTGAGACGCAAATTTTTATCTAATGCATACAACTCATTAATGGCATCACTCACATACAATGTGCCAGTGGCTTCATTAAATTTGATCATGCTTGTTTTTGGCGCTTGTTTGTTGTCAATAAAAACAGGCTGATTAAAAAACTGTCGAATGGATGTTTTTACAACAGTCGTAGTTTTTGCTGGAATTACAGTTGCTGGCGCTTTTGCAATATAAAAGTCTACAATTTTTTGCCAGTCCGATTTTGAAATAATGGGTGAAGTTGGATAGACCCTCAATTTCTCTACAATGGCAGCTTCAGATGGTTCCATTTCTGCATAGGGGCTGTCATTAACGCCTCTAATACCCAGTCTCCAACCCATATTAGGTAGTATGCTTTCTTTCCAAGTTTTTTTATCTAATAAATCAGGAGCCGTATACAAATGACAACTACCGCAATACTGTTTTGCAAGGGCTTCTCCGGTTGTACTCGTTGACGCTGTTTTTGAAGTAAAAGAAAAGAGTCCGCAAACTATGACACCCAATAATCCAATTATTACTAATTTAATCTTCATTTTTCTTAATTTTACAATGCTTTGTAATTGTTGATTACAAATATATTAACCTGCTAACTATGAATAAGAATTATTCTCATTACATCTTGGTTGCTATTTTACTGGCAGCACCTTTTGTATACCTATATACTTTTTATGCTAGTTTACCGGCAACTATTCCTACCCATTTTAATATTAAAGGAGAAGCCGATGGCTTTGGCGCTAAAAGCATGGCTTTTTTTGGCCCTGTTTTTATAGGAATTGTTAGCTTGTTCACCTATATAATAATGATTAATATCAAAAAAATCGATCCTAAAAGATATGAAAACAACAATGACGCCTATTTTAAAATATTTGGACTCATCATTGTAGCATTTTTGTCTGGGATAAACATGGTGATATTGACTAAAACCAAACAACCAGATCTTCCTATCGATAAATTGATACTTCCACTTCTCGGCCTGTTTTTTGCCGTAATGGGTTCTTTTTTTCCAAAGCTAACTCAAAACTATTTTGCGGGATTTAAACTGCCGTGGACATTAGCTAATGAAGAAAATTGGAAAGCCACGCATATCGTTGCTGGTAAATTTTGGTTGTATGGAGGCATACTTCAAATGATACTTGGTTTTGTGTTACCAGGTATGTGGTCATTTATTAGTTTTTTTGTGATCATGATACCTATGGTAATTGTGCCTATCATCTATTCGTATCGTTTCTTTAAAGCCGGCAATTAAGTATATTATTTTCGAAGTAATGTATAGATGTCTTCATCAGTATCTATATTGCTCATTTGTTTTAAAATTTGTGGGTAGCGCCAACTTACGCGGCGGCTCATGGGGTTTGCAGTAAATTTTTTAGGATTTGGAAAGCCGGCTACAATCATGGCTGCTTGAGCAGGCGTTAATGATTTTGTTGATTTATTAAAATAATGTCTGGCTGCAGCTTCCATGCCAAAACAGCCTGGGCCAGTTTCAATGACATTCAAGTAAACTTCTAAAATTCTTTTTTTACCCCAAATAAGCTCTATCAAAAACGTAAAATAAATTTCTGGAATTTTTCGAATGTATTTATCATAAGAGCCACCCTGCCATAAAAATACATTTTTTGCTACCTGTTGTGTTATCGTGCTTGCACCTCCTCCTAACGGAATTTTACTTTTTTTCTTTTTCTTTTTTGGACGTAGGCTTTTTTCGATGGCGTCAAAATCAAATCCAATATGCTCTGCAAATAGTTGATCTTCGCTAGCAATAGCAGCGAGTTTACTCTGGTAGCCCAGTTCGTCCCAACTTACATAATCTCGTTTTAAACCAAGGCCAAATGCATTTGTGAGCTGTGTGATGGTGATAGGAGGATCTACAAACTTTGTTATGAGCACATATAAAAAGGAGCTAACAAATAAATACAATAAAACCCGCTTAATTTTCCCAATCACGATTAAAGTTTTTCTAAATTACAAATCTTTTGAACGCAAACTTCTTTTATTTGAAAAAGCTCATTTTCTTTTTGTTATTCTTTGTGCAGGTATGTATATTGGCAGCACAAGAAAATAGATACGCGTATAGTATGCAAAAGATGGGCTCACCATTTAATTTGGTAATCTATGCAGAAACAAAACAGATAGCAGACAGTGCAGCGTATCAAAGTTTTAAACTTATTGATTCTATCAATTTAATTTGTAGTGATTATGATAGCAGTGCCGAATTATTTAAACTTAGGTATGCAGCAGTTGGTAAACCCATTAAGGTTTCATCCATTTTAATGGAACTGCTTTGCACGGCACGCCAGGCCTACAACAATTCTTATGGTAGTTTTGATATTACTGTTGGTCCACTTTCCCGGCTATGGCGAAACGCACGTAAGTCTCAACAATTTCCTAACGCCACTGCAATCAATGAAGCACGTAAATCTGTTGGATTTAATAAAGTTCAATTAGATAGTGGCGCGCAAACGATTATGTTTTTAGAATCCAATATGCAACTCGATATGGGCGGAATTGCTAAAGGATATGCTGCTGATAAAGTACTCGCTTTATTACAATCATTTGGAATAACAAATGCGCTTGTAGATGCAGGTGGCGATATGGTTGCTTTTGGTACGCCGTCAGATAAAAAAGGATGGCGCGTTGGAATAAACATACCCGGGCAGCAGGAAGCATTATGGAAGCGTAAGCTCATCTTATCCAATAAGGCAGTTGCAACATCTGGTGATGCATATCAATATATGCTACATAATGGTAAAAAGTATGCGCATATCATAGATGCTAGAACCGGTTATGGCGTTACTTTTCAGCGGAATGTAACCGTGGTTGCTCCATCTGCGACAACTGCAGATTGGTTGGCAACGGCTTGTAGCATCCTAACAATCGATCAGGTTAAAATATTGGCAAAAAAGTACAAATCTGAAGTACTCATTACCACTTTACAAAATGGAAGGATTCATAAAGTTAGTTTTGGAAAATTTGATAGCTACCTAGAACAATAATTGTTGTAGCTATTATAAAAAATTCATAACTTCCTAATTCTAAATTTTAATTGTGTTCAAGAATTTTTTTGCAGTCATATTTTTTTTCATTGCCATTGGTGCTTCTGCGCAACAACTGAGTGTCAATTTCGAAAAGTATGACCAAAAATTACCAGTAAGTAATTTACGTTTTGCAATGG
>Ga0209230_10000228_pt1 | contig 21568 bp, 15 predicted proteins | sample LakOntMetagenome_FD_187467 | JGI IMG/M metagenome (GOLD analysis project Ga0209230, IMG submission 187467) | Freshwater and sediment microbial communities from Lake Ontario - Sta 18 epilimnion Metagenome (SPAdes) (version 2) | ecosystem: Environmental > Aquatic > Freshwater > Lentic | place... | reverse complement strand
GTTGTATTATATGATAATATTGATTATGATTTAAAAAAAGATAATGCAGATGATATTGAAATAAAATTATTAAGAAAAAACGAATATTTTACATTTGTATCACCTTTAATTCCACATGTTAAATTAATTGATGATAAATTATTTCCACCAAATGGTCAACCAACACCGGAGACCTCATTAAGATATAGAGACAAACATATTAAAAAATATACAAATAATAGTAAAATATATGATTTATCTATTAATTCTTCATCGGCAGAAAAATTAATAGATAAATATAATAAAAATAATTATTATGATCCATTTTATATGATTGATAATATAAGAATTGGTCATTTTAAAAAAGAAATATACGAAATAATATTTAAAATACTTAATAATATTATTAATGATATTAATAATAAAGACAATATAGAAACATTTACTGATGAAGATAAAGCAAAATTATATGCTTTAAATATTAATTTAGGCGTTATAGGTGCTGTAGTAGGTGCAGTAGTTACTGTAGGTAATCCAATGGGTACGGGTGCGATATCAGCCTTAGGTGCGGCTGTAGATTCAAAAATAGACGAAGAACTTTTAAATAATCATCCCTATTTAAAAGAATTATTAATTAGGAACGATAGACACATACAATATCAAAGAAAGCAACAAGAAATGGAAAATAGAGTTAATGTTATTACTGAAAAATATAATGTTTTATTAAATTTGTTAATATATTTTTCACTTAATGAAATAAAATATTGGAAGGATTATAAAAGCAAGGATATATATAATGATGATAATTATTATCCTGATTATAATTATATTGAAACAAAAATAATTCCTGATTATGAGAAACATAAGATTTTATTAGATTTAATTAAATATTTTAAAGAACAAAAGATTAATAGAAAAAAAACAATAGATAACGCTTTAAAAAATAATTCACTAGAATCTGTTAAAAATAGTTTAATAGACAAAATTAAAGAATATACAGAATATGATGATAAGAATGAAAAGGATGAAAAGGATAAAAAAAAGCCATTTTTTGGAAAAGAATATAATATGCTCAATAATTTAAATGAAATTAAGGAGAACTTCTCAGTAGATTTATCATATAATTCTGAAAATACATTTTATGAAAAATATTTTAATATTTCTAATAATGATAAAAACATATATGATATTGAATATAAAATAGGCTATTATTTTATTAAAAATATTAAAAATCTCATTTACTATATTATATTAATTATAATTGTATCTATTGTATTAATAATATTATTTTATAGAAATATTCAATCATCTTTATCTACATTCTCATATGATGTGATTTTGCCATTAATAATATTATTGATATTTACATTTTATATAACGATCTTTATGAATTTTAATACAAATTATAATTTAAATGTTATATTTGGTCTATTTGATAGTTCATATAAAAGAGATTTAAATGATATGAATAATCTAATAATCCCTTTCATTAAACTTCACGACAATAATCAAAAAAAATATGATAATGATTATTATGACTTATATATAATAACAAACGTATTAGCATCTTTCTTATATGCCAACGATAGTAATCCAGATACAAATATATATCTTGATATGACAACGGAACGTATATATAGTAAGGAAGAAAGTGTAGACTATAATAATTTTAAAAAATACTACGAAACTCAATTTATAGAGATAAATAAAGAATTTAAAAACGATTGGACTGCTAATAAAAATCTATCAAAATTATATAATTTTATTAATACAAATATAATAAAATTATCTTCTTCTAATAATTATGAAGATAAAAATAAATATATCACAAAATTTACAGATTATGGGACAAAATATATAATAGATATAATAAAGATATGTCTAGAATTTGGTAATAATAAAGAGGCTTATAAAGATAACTCTTTTATAAAAAACTATTTTTATTTTGTAAAAGATAAAAACAATGATATAATACCGCATAAGTTTAGATTAAATACCACACTTTTAATAAAAATTATAGAAAAAGATGGTGAATATTATAAAGAGGGTGATCAAAATATTAAAAAACTTGATGATTCAACTAATAAAGATAATAAAGAAAAAATAGATAGCATTAATGATATTGTTAAAAACTATATGACAATTATTTCGCATTTACATTTTAATACATTATTGTTAAAAAAATTAAGTACTCCTACTGATGCTAATTTAACTACTTATTTCAATAATAGTAATCCAATAGATACAATAGATAAAATAAAATCCACAGACAACAAACCAACCGACCAGAAAGAATTAAACAAATATTACGATGATCATTTACATAAATATAAAAATAAGAAGTTGTTATCTTTGATTTCTAATAATAATATACAAAAAACAGATAACCAAATTTTTGAATTAGCAAAAGGTACATTTGGTGTAGATACTACATCAGGTACATCAGATACTGATGGTGTTAAATATATATATATGAATATGTTAGAAAATTATAAAATAAATGTACCTAATATTACTGAAAATTATTTAGAAAATATTATAAATACAATTTGTTATCAAATTGATAATAGAGATGTTATTATGAATAAATATAGTAAAGAAGGACATAAATATTCTATAAAAGATAAGAATAGCGATGCACACCAAAATAGTTTAAATATTTTACACAAAGCAAACCAGTGTATAAGTTTTGATTTCGCTACAAATTATACAATTAATTTGATTATGTTAGGAATTATTTATTATATAGGATTGTACAATAATAAAATATTTTAATACATTAAATAAGCACATTTATACAATAATGGCAGATGAAATATTAAAAGAATTTCAACAACCTTATACATATATGTTATCTTCAAAAGAAGAAGACAAGAATGAAGAATACAGATATAGATTACTATCTAATATATTTTTAGATTCAACGTATAATCCTAAGGACGATCCTAAATACTTATATTTATTTGGTGTTTTTCCGTGTAATAATATTCCTGCTTCTTATATCCCATTTAATTATAAACAGTTATCGCGAAACTTTAATAGAATTTCTAAAAATAATAGTTTTACAAAAAGTAATTATAGTGAAGTACTTAATCCCGAAAGCACAGATTATAAAATATTATCTTCAAAGTTGGACAAAATTATTAAGGGGCTTAGGAGTAAACATTCAATATATAATAATTTACATACTACACCATTTGTTATAATACTTATAATATTCTGGTCATTAATATTATTGACCTTTATGTATATATTCTATTATTATTATAATTATATATTAAATTATATATTAGCAATTATTCTCTTTGCTTTGTTGCTATTTGCTATAATATTTAAAATGTTTTATATAATTAATAGTTAATAAACTATATATTTTTAATTTTATTTTTATCTATAATACCTATAAGGAAGTATTATTTTTAATTAATAATGGATAAAAAAATCAAATTTGCCAATATATTTATGAATAACATATATGAACCTGAAAATGATAATGATAATGTAAATGATATTTCAATAGCAGATTTGCTAATACAAGATATAGATTTAAAAAAAAATTATAATTCAAGATATAAATTCTACATAGAACTTCTAAAAATATACAATAAAAATCCAAAAATAATTAAGAGAATTTATACTAAATTAAATGCGATTAAAGATTTAAATAATAGAGAGAAAAAACTATTAAGCGAATTAAACTATTATAATAGCAAAAACGAACCAAACCAAGAAACAATACGCGAAAACCAAGCCTCAGTCATATCAGGCCCAGGATCAGCCTCAGCCTCAGCCTCAGGCCCAGTCCCAGGAGGTAAATCAATAATTAAAGGAGGCGATGATCCACTATTAAAAGATTATAAAGAGTCGTCGTTTAGAGATGTTTTGAAGAGGTCATTTGGTATGTCTAATGTATCAAAACTAAAAAAAAAAATCTATAAGAATGATGATAAAGAAGAAGAAACTGATAATAAAATAGGGGTTTTTGATAAAGAGATAGACGATTATAACGATGGTAATAAAATAGATCCTAGTAATATTAAAAAGAAATTGCTCGAATTCGAAAATGATCCTAATAATACCTTTACATATTTAGAATTAACAATAGAAGACAGATTAGTATTTATTATTACCACATTTTTTATTAGATATATATCACTAATACTTATTCAGTGGTCGGTAGATATTAATATAATAAAGAGTTTTGAAGAGGGTTTTTTCTATTATGCGGTAATATATATATCTATATTTTGGTTTATAGTATTATTTGTAAATATTGATAATACGGTTAAAATAGATTATATGAATTTTGATAATTTTATGAATAGCATTCGTTCTATATTTTATTATTTCTATATGGGAACGAATGGAATTACAAGATTATTAGTACATTCTTGTATAATATGTGTATTATTAATAGTTCCTATAATATTAAATATAAAGAAAAAGAGTGATATTGAAGAAAGTGAGAATAAGGATAATATAATATCTTATGACGAACGTAAGAAATTATCAAAATCATTATCATTATTCACTATATTTATATGGGTGCTTACAAGTATAATAGCAACAAAATTTTAATAAAAAGTTATATCTATTAATTATAATAGAGTTTATCAATTAATGACAGAGAATAGGATTAAAGCATTAAAAAATATAATAAGTATGGATTATGGAACTAAATATATGACACTATCAAACAATAAAGAGATAGGTGAAAATTTGGTAGAAGATTTAAAAACATATTTTATATTATTATTCAAGAATAAATATAAATACAATTATAGAATATGGAATAAAATAGAACACACTGCTAATGATCCTATTACTGATAAAATTTATGAAAAACCTGCTGCTGTTTTGAGTGTTCCTGCTACTGATTTGAGTGATCCTGCTGATAAATCTAGTAATTATATGTATTATGATCTTGGCAAAGAAAAAACGGATAATAATCAAGAAATAGAAGAAATTAAAAAACATATAAAAAAATATATGAAAGAAGAGGATGAAAATGAAGATAAATCATCTATAGAAATACCTGAAAAAATATATAATCAAGATATTTCTTTAAAAAAAAATTATAGAGATAAATCTATAGAATTAGGTTATATACCTATTATTAGTGTAGTAGATGACACTACATCTAATTATTATAGCCCTTTATTAGAATATAATTATACTAATTATGATTTTCAGGAAAAAGCACAAATATATGATGATTTAAACAAACTTAATATAATATTTAAAAATGCTAATTATAAAAATATTGATGATATGGTTCTTCTTGATTTTTACAAGGAATTTACTAGTAAAATAAAAAAACTAAAAGATGATATTATTAGTACAGATCCCGATTTAAAAGAGGAGATCATTAATAACATTTATGATAAATTATTAATCATATATGATGTTAAAACAAATGGTATTAAAAATTTTAAAAAAACTACAACAAAACTTAATACAACTAATTGCAAAGATTCTCTTCCTGGTAAAGAGCCTTTTGATATCATAAAATGTGAAATTATTAAAAGAGCGGAAATATTAAAAAAATTAGGTAAAGAGCAAAAAGGAGGTGATCCATCAGTCGAAGATAAAAACAAATTAAATACTGCTTTAACAACAATATTTACAGCTGCGGAAGAAAAAACAAAAGAAGATATGTATAAAAATTATTTAGAAATTGATAAAAATATATTAAGTGCTATTATAAATAGCGATGAATTAAAAAAAAAAATAATAGATAAAAAGGTAACTAAGAATATTGCAAGTTTTAAAAAATTTACAAAAGATGTTTTTAAAATCACTGCTAAAATACCAAAGAAAAATAATATTGCTGAATCTATTACATTTAAAAATTTTACAGATTTTATTCAAAAAATTAAAGATAAACTAACAGAAGATAGTATTAGATATTTGACAATAATTAAATATCTAAATATAATTAAAAAATCTACTGAAGGTGGTAGTGCTATTCTTGGTGGTGCACTTCCGCAAAATCAAGATAAACAAAAACCAATAAATCAAAATCAAGAAATTAATTCTCAAGAACAGAATCCTGGTAAAAAATATCTTAAAAATTTTACAGATATATATATAACATTAGTAAAAGAATATTATAAATTTATAAAAGACCCTGAAAGTGCTAAACAATTAATAAAAGATATAACGACAGACACAGAAACAGCAGCAACAGCAGCAGCAACAGCAAAAGAAGAAGCAGAAGCAACAGCAAAAGCAGAAAGAAAAGAAAAAGAAGAAGAAGAAGCAACAAGAAAAGAAAAAGAAAAAGAAAAAGATGAAGTAGAAAAAAGACTAGAAGAATGGAATAAAATGCAAAAAATTAATATTGAACTTAATACTAGCACAAATAGTAGTCTGGGTAAACAAGATAAGGATGCTATAGCAGCAAAATTAAAAGCAAAAAATATTCAAGAAAATAAGGAGTTTGAAAATGAAATATCAAGAAATAATGTACAAAAAAAGAATTTAGAAACAAGAAGAAAAGAGTTAGAAGAATCATTAAAAACTATTAAAGTTGTTTTAAGAAAATTATATAACGAATGTATTAATATACAAGCCCCATATGCAACAGAATATAGTGAATATACTAAATCTATTATTAAAATTGGAAAACTTAAACTATTAATTGATGATAATGTTGAAATTAATAACAATAATGATATAGTAAGTGCTTATAATGATCAAATCGCATTAATTACTAAAGAAATTGGAGCAAAAGAACAACAAAATGAATCTTTAAAAGAAAAGCAGAAAATTAATAATCAACAAAGAGGAGGATATCAAAATGGAGGAACACTAAAAGATGATGACGCCGCAAAAAGAGAAGTACAACCAGCAAAACCAGCAGAAGTACAACCAGCAAAACCAGCAGAAGTACAACCAGCAAAACCAGCAGAAGTACAACCAGCAAAACCAGCAGAAGTACAACCAGCAAAACCAGCAGAAGTACAACCAGCAAAACCAGCAGAAGTACAACCAGCAAAACCAGCAGAAGTACAACCAGCAGAAACAGCAGAAACAGCAGAAAAAGCAGAAGTAAACGCACAAAAAAAAAAATTTGAAGATGAAATTAAAAAAAGAAAGGACGATGAATCAAAAGAGAAGCAAGAATTAAAAAAAATACTAGATGATAATTTGGATAAGTTGATTAAAAAATCAATCGACGGGAAAGAATCTGATTTAAATAACTTATATGATTTTATTGTATATTTAAAAGAATCTTTTGGAGGTGATGATGATGATAATAATAATATGGATACAGTATCTAGTAAAAAATATAATGATAAAGATACATTATTTGAAAAAATATGGAATGAATATAATGATGGGATAAAAGCATATAATATTAATAGTAAAAACAAGGAATATTTAACATATATTAACGAGGGAGAAAAATTAAAAAATAAGATAATATTAAATGATTTAGATCCCGAAATAGTATTAAAAGTAAATTTTCAGGATAAAGTAGTTTTTGTAGCATTGATGTTCGCCATTAGAACTATTGTAATGGTTATATTTGAATTTTTAATAGAATATAATATAATAAAATCTTTACGATATGCTATATTAATATATGCGGGATTGTACGTATTACTATTATTATTATTTACGGCATTTGTTAATCTCGATTCTTATAAATTAAGAATTGTATTTAATTATTTGAATATGCACATAAATACGTCAAATATTATTTTACATATTATGTTATTTACAATATTCTCATTCTTAGTTATAGTAATAATTCAAACAGATAATTTTATAAATAATGTCGGGGATATTTTAGATTTCACATATATATATAATTACATATATACGTTTAATATTGATAATTTACTATCGGGAGAATTTGAAAATAACTTATCAAAAGATGAAAAAATAAAATTACAATATAGATTAGATATTATATCTATGCTCATTTTCATATTCACAGCAACACTTATATTATTAATATAATACTCAAATTTAATCTTTAAGTATATTACTTAAATATACGAGAATGGTATGATAATATTATACTGTATTGTGCTTTATAATTTAACAGATATGCTTCGGTAATATCAGTCAACTCTACTTTATTCAAAGATGCTAACGAAGACGCATTTTTCTTATCATTTTTATCATATAATACTGTTATATTATTATTGTTAATTTCAATAACTTTTAGGATTATATCAATATCATCGCCTGTTTTTAATAAAATATTATCATATTTATTAATTAAATTTAAATAATGTCCATTAAATAACATAATATCTGTTTTCTCTATTAAAATATTATATTGATTATCATCAAATGTTTTAGTTATTCTAACTATATTAATAGAATCACTACCCAAGTCTAACTCATTATTTAAAAAGTCTGTAAATGATATTACCCATTCTTTATTATTTAATTGTATAATATTATTAATTGTTTCTAATTCGCCATTCATTATACTCCACGTATCCCAATTTCCGTCGTAGTTAGTATCGTTTCTGCTTCCTGTATTACTTAAAATAAATTGAAATCTCTGAGTTTTTTTTCCATCATTAATAGTCATATTTATATAAGGTGTAATATTTTTCACATATTTAGGCATTAATAATTTTTTAGATTCAATAATATTTTTAGTTAAATCAATATTAACAGACAAAGATAGATTATTTCTATTATTATATATGGTCCAATCTCTGTTATAACTATTAATTATAAGGGTTTTATAATTGATATTTTTTTTATTATTCATGATACTTTCCATTTTTTCAATAATATACGCGATTGTTTCAAGATTTTCAACATTTACATTATTAACTAAAGAATATTTTGGAGTTTCTTTAATAGCCAACGATATAGGATAAATTGGTAATGTGTTACTTGATTCTATATTTGATTTCTTTTCAGTTGACGCGAGTGTATTAACTGTTTTTCTCTTTTCCTCAAGTTCTATTACTTTTGACAATAACTCATCTGTATTATATTTACTTATATTTTCTATAACATCTTCTGCTGTTAATTCATCTTTATTTTCTTTATCAATATTTTTATTGATAATATTATATTCAATATAATCTTTAATTTTTGTTAATGCAATTGTATTTAGTTCAATTAATTTTACTACGTTTTTAATTAATATAGCATCATTACATATAGATAATATAATTTGTTCTATAATACCTTTTAATTCTAATTTATCTATTGTTATATTATATTTATCCATAATCATCTTTTCAGTTGCTATAATTATAGCAATTCTGTTTTTTTCTTGTTTAAAATCATCTATTACTCCCATAATATGTATAAGACTTATTTATATTAAAGAAAATAGATGTTTATATCACAACGTGATATTTCTATCCTTTATATATTTTTTGAAATTTGGTCTATATAGATATGTTCTGCTTTCTTCCATAGATTCATCTTTAATTCTATTATCTTTAATAATATATTCTACGAAATTAGGATATTCATAAGGAGATTTAAAATTTAATTCTTTGTATTTATACAAAGCGTTAAGCCATCTTATTTGATATGCCATAGAGAACATTCCGCATTCTGTATTTTTGCGCTGATGTTTAATATTATTTTTATGTATTTTAAAAACATTTTTGGGATATTTTATATTTAATTGTTTTTTAATATTGTTAATAAATTTAACAACATATGCGGGAATATCCATAGCATTACTATCATAATAATAAGCGCCATAACATTTTATTTTAGGGTCTAATATGATAAATGTCGAAGTCCAATGAGAGCCGGGTTCATTGTGTTTATCTAAATTAGTAATTAAACCAATATATTTTATATTTTTATTAATATACTTATTTATATCTATTGAACATATATGACTATATAAACATCTGCCGAAATTATCTTGTTCTGAGAAGTCTATAGGAAATACACCCAAAAAACAGTATTTATATTTATTATCATTATTATACTGAATCATAACATCTTCTATATCATAATTTGATAACCATTCAATAGGATTTTTATACCATTCTACAGGCATTTCTGGTCTCAAATCATTTTCTTCAATTTTTTTTATTATTTCTTTAGTTTTGTAATCTTTACTTAATTCTTTAATAGCACTTGGCCAACACCAATATTCCTTATCATTACATATAGGTTTTATTTTATTATTTAATAATTCTGTTAATTTAGAAATAGTAAATGATTTATTATATTCAATTTTATCTTCTTTACTTGCATTCCATGCGTTTATTAATAATATTAGAGTGTTTTTATTAAATAGCGTAGGTTTATTAATATTTTTTGGACTACAATATTTTAAATTTTTATTTGTTTTATTTGTTTTATTTGTTTTATTTGTTTTATTTGTTTTATTTGTTTTATTTGTTTTATCTTCTATTTTTTCCATAACATTAAAATACATATAATCTATTTTATTATAGGAAAATATTATAAGATTGAATGGTAAAATATGTATAAAAATAAAAATTGATATATATATAAAGTAATATATTTATAAGTATGGGTATTAATGAAGATTTACGCTCTTTTATAAATAAATATCGTGTTGAGAAAGGTGTAAAAATATTTACAAATACCAGCATTGGTTTACCTAAAGTTAGTTTAAATATACCTGATGAAAATTATGATGACTTTCTTAATTTATATGGTTTAGCGATGACAAATGGTGTTCCTTTATATTTTACTGAGAAACCAGTTGAACCTAGTCCATTGCGTGTAGATATTGATTTTCGCTTTACTATTCCTGATGATAAATCGGGGCTTTATAGTTCTCAATCTTCTAACTCTTCATTAAATAATAATAGAAAATATGAGAGATTATATAATGATGATAATATATATAAAATAGTTGATAGTTATTTTAACATAATTGCTAAATACTTGAATATAGCGGACGAGGATAAAATAGCATATGTTATGGAAAAACCTAATCCTGTAGAATTTAGAAATAAATTGAAGGACGGTATTCATATTATATTTCCAAATATTATTATAGCAAATAATGCTCAACATTTTATTAGAAGAAAAATAATAGATATTTGCGATATTATTTTTAAAGATTTGCCAATTTGTAATGATTACGAATCTATTATTGATAAAGCAATTATAGATATTAATTGTTGGCAAATGTATGGTAGTAAAAAACCCGACTGCGATACTTATCGTGTTTCGTCAATATACAAATATATTAATGATAAAACAGAAAAGGTAGAATATAATTTAAATGCTCGTGATGAAATTAAATTTATCAAATTGTTTTCTATGAGAAAAAAAGTAAATTATGATATTAATTGTATTAAAGAGGAATATATTACAGAAATAACACAGTATAGCAAACATATTCTTCCTGCTCTTGACCAAAAATTAAAAAGTAAAGTACAAAATAATATTTTGGGAAAAGCTTTGAATAATGATAAAAGATATGTATCTGAAGATGAATTGATATTTATTAAAAAATTGGTGAATGAATGTTTATCAACCAGTCGCGCAGATAATTATACAGATTGGATTAATCTTGGTTGGGTATTGCGAAATATTGATTATAGATTGCTCGAGACATGGGTAGATTTTTCTAAGATTAGCAGCGTATATATTGAAGGCGAATGTCAGTTGTTATGGGATAAAATGAGAAAGGATAATATGGGCATAGGTACTCTGAGATGGTGGGCAAAACAAGATAATTTAACTAAATATAATGAAGTAGTTAATAAGTCTATTATTAGGCTAATTGATGAGGCATTAGGTAGTGATGGTTCGCACTTTGATATCGCTTGTGTAGTATATGCGATATTTAAAGATGAATTTAAAGCGATTACTAAAGACAATTGGTATAAATATGATAGAGAAAAGCATAAATGGGTAAGAGCCCGTGAAGGCTTAGAATTGAGAAAAATATTGAGCGTTGATATTTGTAAGAAATTTATGGAAAGAAGTCTGCATTATGCCGAACATTGCGAAGACCCAATAATGAAAACTATTAATGAAGAGAAAAGTAAAAAATGTATAAATATCGCTAAACAATTGAAAAATGCAAGTTTCAAAGATTCTATAATGAAAGAGTGTAGGACGCTATTTATTGATGATAAATTTGAAGAATTATTGGATAGCCGTTCGCACTTGATTGGGTTTGAGAATGGAGTTTATGATTTGAAATTACATATATTTCGTGATGGAATGCCCGATGATTATATATTATTATCTACAAAAAATAACTATATAAAATATAATAGTGAATTATTTGAAATTGGAGAAATTAATGATTTCTTTGCCAAAATATTTACTAATAAAAATTTGAGAAATTATGTCATGGACATTCTATCGTGTATTATTGACGGTAGTATATCTCAAGAGCGTTTCTATATATTTACAGGTCAAGGAAGTAATGGTAAATCAAAATTACTAGATTTAATTCAAAAGGCAATTGGAGAATATTATTGTATCTTGCCGATTGCTCTTTTAACACAAAAACGTGCGGCTAGTAATGCTGCACAAAGTGAATTAGAAAGAACTAAGGGGCGAAGATTTGCCGTAATGCAAGAACCAAGTGAAAACGAAAGACTTAATATTGGTCTTATGAAAGAACTTTCAGGACAAGATAGGATTTTGGTAAGAACATTGTTTAAAGAGCCGTATGAGTTTAAACCACAGTTTAAGATGATTTTAACTTGTAATGAATTGCCTGAAGTTCCTAGTGATGATGGCGGTACATGGAGACGTATTAAGGTTTGTAATTTCTCTAGTAGATTCTGTGAAAATCCTGTTGCTAATAAAAATGAGTTTCATATGGATTTAGAATTAACAGATAAGTTTGATAAATGGAAGGAAGTATTTATAAGTATGATGATTGAACGACATAAACATATTAATCCATCTTCTATTATTGAACCATCAGAAGTAAGAATAGCAACAGAGAGTTATAAACAGAATAATGATATAATAGGACAATTTATTAACGAAAAGATTATAATTGATGAGGAAATTAGAGAACCACGCGTTACTATTACTAAACTCTATAATGATTTTCGCATCTGGTGTTCTTCTAATGTTATTAAAGGTAAGAAATGTCCTGATAGGAATCAATTAAAAGCATATTTTGAGAAACTTCTTGGTGTTCCTTATGATAACAAGGGTTGGCGAGGTATTTCTTATAAACTTGAAGATAATGAAGATGAAGATAATTAGAAAAATTGATTATATAAGATTTATAATTTTCTTATTACTATTATAAAATGGAGTTCTGCGAAATTTGCGATAATATGTTATATGTTAAATCAAATGAAGAAAAAAAACTTGTTAAATTTTGTAAACATTGTGATTTTGAAAAAGTAGAAACTGTAAATACTGCTATTAATATTTCAAAAACTTTTTATAGCGGTGATGATTTATTATATAATCAGCATGTTAATAAATATTTACGTTATGATCCGACACTTAGAAGAATTAAAGACCCGTTAATTAATTGTCCTAATGAAAATTGTAATGCTCCAGATGATAAAAAACAAGTTATTTATATTAAATATGATAATAAAAATATGAAATATTTATATGTTTGCGAACATTGCGGAGAAACATGGAAACAAATTTCTTAATCCATAATAAAGTTATTATATAAATATTAAAAATATAATTATATTTAGAAAAGAAATGTTTAGTAATTGTTGGAATAAAATAATATATATTTTTTTATTATTTTTTAATTTTACAGAATCTTATATGTATCTTAAAGGCTCTTGTATATCTCGTCGCGGCAATATAGTTCCTATTTCTCTTAATATGTGCGAACAGAATAAAAAGATTGAATATAGCAATTCTTTATTATATGATAGACGAAATATAATGTTATTATATATAGGTACTAATTTACTAGGTATAAATTCTATATATATGTATAATAATATTGAAAAAAAACAATCTAATATATTTTATAATTCAGTACCATCAGTTTGTTATATTAGTACTGAATATACAAGTATGGCAGATAAATATAATTTAAACAAGGATGATTTACCCAAAGGTGTCGGAACTGGATTTATATGGGATAAGGAAGGACATATTATAACAAATTTTCACGTAATAAATAAGGTAGATAATGCTATTATAACAATAACTGATAAAAACAATAATAAGAAGAATTATAAGGCTAAGTTAACTGGCGTTGATCCGGATTTAGATATAGCAGTTCTTAAAATTGATATAGATAGCAAAACAGATTTGCAAGTAATTAAATATAATAATGATGTTAAACCGATAGTTGGTGAAAATGCATATGCTATCGGAAATCCTTTTGGTCAAGATCATACTTTTACATCAGGTATAATTTCGGCAAATAATAGGGAAATAACAGCACCAACAGGTCGTAAGATATATAATGTTATACAAACAGATGCTGCTATTAATCCAGGAAACAGCGGCGGTCCTTTATTAAATAGTAAAGGTGAATTAATAGGAATAAATACGGCATCGTTAGGTGCTGGTGTTTCAGCGGGAATAGGATTTACAATTCCTATTAGTAATGCCTTAAAATCCATAACTGATATAATCGATACAGGGTTTGTAAAAAAGGCTATTCTTGGAATATCATATATGGAAAGAAATCCATCTGTTTTAGAATCTGAAAAAAGCGGAATTCCTATAATTGAAAAAGGTTTGTTAGTTCTTGAAGTTCCTGATAAATCCCCAGCATATTATGCGGGATTACGCGGAGTTATTAGAAATAATAATACGCAAAAAATAGAGAATATTGGAGATATTATATTATCTATAAACGACGATGATATAATAGGGCCTAATGATCTAAATATAATTTTAAAGAAATACAATGCGGGTGATAAAGTAATAATTAAATATTTGCGAGATAATAAAATAAAAACAAGTGAATTAACATTGGGTAGTTATAAGGGTTCTACATTTACACAATTAGAAAATGAGAGAGGAAAAGATTTTACTGATATAACAAATAATATAAATATACCTTTGAAAAATATAGAACCGATGATACAACCAAAATTATAATTATTTATGAAGAAGATAACAGCCATCGATCATATATTTATCATCTGTTTTTACAAAAATCCATCTATAATATATATAACAGGGGTCTCCTGAATTTTCAGGATAATACATTTCGTCAAATTGAATACTATTATATATCATAGTATTATATGGTGCTTCGAGTTTAACGTCTACCTCGTAATATGTTTTTTCAACATCTGTGTCATATATTTTATTATAATTTGTAATATAATAATTATCAAATTTTCCTAAAAATATACCATATTTTCCATCAGCAAATAACTGTTTTAATTTTAAAACATCTTTAGATTTAATTACATTAGATTCCGAACAAAATGACTGAAGAGTTTTAAGAGCATCTTCGGGTTTATCTTTTCCGTATTTTTTAAAGTCTTTAAGGATAATATCCAAACTATTCTTAATTTCTTCTTTTTCACTAATATTTTTAGCCTCTTTAATAGTTATCCAGTTATTATCAGGTATCTCTTTTTTCTCTTGTGTAATTATTTTATTTGAAGGAATATTTGATACAATAGGTAGATTAAATGTATCTTTTTGCACTTCAATAATTTCAATAATTCTATTTGCTTCTTCTCTTAATGTTTCAATAGTTTTCTCTTCTTTTTTTGCGGCATTTGCGATATTCGCATAATTATTAAATATATATGGGACAGTGATAACTCGTGCAATTCTAAAGATATCTCGTCTTTCTATATTAGCCTTTAGACTAATCGTATTTCGTTTAAGTTTTAAATTAATATTATTAATTTTTGATATTGTTGAAAATGAAATAGAATCACCTATTAACAATAGAGACAAAATAATATATTTATTCATTTTATATATATATATTATAATATTTATATATTTTACATATATTAGATAATATCTTTTGACATTAAAAGATTAATGTCGTAATCTTCATATAAATCTTTTTTAAGTAAATTTAACATAGTTTCATAATTATCTCCAGATACTTCATTGCCCGAAGGAAATATAGTACCTTTAATAGTTGTATTAAGCATTTTATCAATTGATAAAGGTTCTGTATTATTATATCCTTCTCCAAAGAAACATTCTTTTACACTTTTTCCCATTTCCTTACAGGTTTTTAAAGACTTAAACATATCTACAGGTTGTGCCGTGTCTTTATAATATACTTCAAAAGTTTTTTGCGATCCATTATCGGTTTTTGCTGCGGCTACTAAAACATCTGCTAAATCAATTCTAGATATAATACCACTTTTGGAAACACCTTGATTAAATTCAACCTCTTTTGGCCCACGTCTTTCTCCTGGAGATAACATTCCAGGTCTTACAATCGTATAACTTAAATTACTTGGAACATTTTTATACAAAACGCGAACTCTTTCTTCACCTGTCTGTTTTTTATAACAACTATCACAACTCGCAAAACCTCTATCTATTGTTTCGCCATAATTTTCTTTACCCAATTGACATTTAGCGCATATTGACGATACTATAATTAATCTTTTAACATTTGCTTTAATCGCTTCTTTAGCAACATTAACTAATCCAATATCTTCAACATCACTACTTGGTTCGGCTACTTCTCCTATTGTACTATTTAGCATTTTATCATACGCGTCTGTTCCTGGAGTACCTGTTATTTTTACAGCAGGTCTAGAAGCAGCGCAAAAAATAACGGCATCACACCCATACAATATACCATCGAGTGTTTGGGGTTTTAAAACATCAACGCCTACTACTTTTTTAATTTTATTCTTATCTTTAATATTATCTATTACAAGAGTATTGCTTTTAGCATTATTTCTATCAACTATTTCAACATTTCGCCTTGTAATAGCTACTACGTTTATATTTTTATTTAATAATGTCCTTACAGTATCACCTCCAGTATATCCTGATGCTCCAAAAACAGCAACTTTATTTATATCAATATTATCATTTGATGGTTTAACCGAATAACTAAAAACATATTTTGGATGTATAATTATGGGAAAAACAGAAGAAGGTATTAATTCTAAAATATTACGTCTGTTTATATCTCCCATAAATCTCATTTTATAATTATTTACATTATTACTTTTAATTCTATTTAATTTATAATTATAGGTATTTGAATTATAAAAAACAAATGTGTTAGATAATAATATATATCCTGATGCTAGTATAACATACAATATTTTGTTTTTCATTTACAATAACAATATCTATATTTATATATAATTATATATTTATATATTTATATATTATAATGAAAAACAATATAACATTAGATAAATTTTTATCATTTTGGATAGTATTATATTCATTAGGATATGTATTAAAAATATTTCCTTATAATCCTATAATATTGCTAACATTGGCTATATTAGTTTTTGTTATTAAAGTATTTATAGTATTATATTATTATAATAAAAATAGTAATCTATTATATTACTTTATAATTAACTTCTTTACAAAGATACCTTTATTTATTATAATATATTGTGACAATATCAATTTAACACACGATGATATTATTTTCACAATATTAATGATATTAGTTTATATTTTATATATAAAGGCTATTAATGAAGATATATTTTGTATATATAGAGACTTTTTATATTTTATTATAAATAAGGAAATGGGAAGAGAGGGTCCGTTATATAAATATTATAACATTATTATCAAGTAATATATATCTTATAGAATCCTATTTTAAAAATGAGTACATAACTTTATTTATTTAGGAATTTCTTAAAAACTTTTGAAATATTAGAAAATAAAAAGTTATGTACTCAAATTAAAAAATGAAAAATTATATCTTTTCGGCTTCTTGGTATCTCATGGTATCTCATGGTATCTCATGGTATCTTATAATATATCATAGTATATCATGGTATCTCATAATATATCATGGTATCTCATTGTATCTCATGGTATCTCATGGTATCTCATGGTATCTCATGGTATCTCATAATATATCATGGTATCTCATGGTATCTCACGGTATCTCATGGTATCTCACGGTATATCATGGTATATCATTGTATCTCACGGTATATCATGGTATCTCATGGTATCTCATGGTATCTCATGGTATCTCATGGTATCTCATGGTATCTCATGGTATCTCATAATATATCATGGTATCTCATGGTATCTCACGGTATCTCATGGTATCTCACGGTATATCATGGTATATCATTGTATCTCACGGTATATCATGGTATCTCATGGTATCTCATGGTATCTCATAATATATCATGGTATCTCATGGTATCTCATGGTATCTCATGGTATCTCATGGTATCTCATGGTATCTCATGGTATCTCATGGTATCTCATGGTATATATAACTTAAATATTCTATTTTTTCTAAATATAAAATGAGTACATAACTTTATTTATTTAGAAATTTCAAGAAAACTTTTGAAATATTAGAAAATAAAAAGTTATGTACTCAAATTTTTACACCTTTGGACATTTAAAACGCCGATTTAACAGCAATATATATATCTAATATTTATAGAGATTTAGAAAATCAATAAGTGTTTTGTGAGTATATTAGAATATCTATCCAATATACAACATCAGTTTTCATCTCTTTATAATTGTAAATTATTTCTAACTTCTTCTAAATCATATTGTCTTGAAATAGGTATTCCTTTTGCTCCATGCAATAATTCTGCTTTTTTTGTTAATAATAAAACATTACTAAGTTCTTTATTTTGAGTAAATTTACATATCAATATTTCCTTCATTATATTATGTTTAATTTCATTCCATATTTTTATGCGTTCATCATCAAGAATTACTAATTTTCTATTTTTTCTAGCAATATTACCATCCTTTGTAGTTCCAATAATATCGCCCGATTCTATACAAAATAAATTTGCTTTAGAAGCATCTACTAATTCTATTTTTTTTGCTTGAAAAGCATGTTCTGCTGTATAATAGGTTTTACCATTATAAGTAAATTCTGCTACATAAAAATTACTGAGCATTTTTCTCCAATCTTTAATTTTATTCAATTCATCATATTCATTATAATTAGATACAAATTCATTTACTCCTTTTCCTGCTTTTTTATTTGATGATTTACTATAATAAAATAATTTATCTTCTTCCATTGTTTATAAATGTATATTTATATATATACTAAATGAATCATTTTTTATATTATATTAAGAATTATAAAGACTAAAATGGACATTTTAAATGTCCAAAGGTGTAAAATGAAAAATATAAATATTGTGGTTTCTCTAGAGTCTCTTAAAGGGATGCACGTTCCATAAGGATGTATAGATAGGCTTTAAGAATTCTAACCAAATATTCACAACAATCCTATTTTTCAAATTTGAGTACATAACTTTATTTATTTAGAAATTTCAAGAAAACTTTTGAAATATTAGAAAATAAAAAGTTATGTAAAAAGGTTATGATGTGAAGAAGTATGGAGAAAAGTGTGTTAATGCCTTTTCAAAATTAACTTTTTCAAACCTATATGACATTATACCTTGCGACTTATAATATGTTATACCTGTATCTTCTTGGATTAAATAATCTTTAAAGACAAATTCATATAATGTTGGATAGTTAAAGTGTTGGCAATAATTTTTATACATTATATATAACTCTTTCGTTGGTATTACATATATTAATTCATCACTATCTCTTGCTTTTCTATATTTAATACCAATACTTCGCAAAAACCGAATGAGATAAGGCAGATTTGTTGGGTCATAGTATGGTAAGATATACATCTTATATTTTATATCATAAGATGACTATCATTTTTTATACTTTTAGGATTTTTTCAATTTATGAGACAGATTTTGTATTTTATAAAAAGTATTATAACCACTTTCTATTATCTTTATATGTTTTTATGTTCCTATTCTTATAAAAATTTTATAAGAAAGTGTAAAAATAAATTAAAAATTGGCTTTTGAAATGAGAAAATGGGTAATAGCCTATAACGCTTAACAAAGATATCTTTTAATATTCGGCAAATATCATGTCAAAAAAGTCCTTATAATCATCGTTGTTATCTATTGTCATTAAATTATATTTAACAAATGCGGGATGAACTTTAAATGGAATCGATTTGCCTAATATTTTATTAGTTTCATGCAATAAATAAATTTTATTCAATAAATTATTAATATATTTCATATCTTTACTAATATTTATTCTTATAAGATCCAATATTACAGATTTAGATTTATATACTCTAAGCCCTTTTTTAATTAAATATGATATTTTAATTTCCCAGTAATTCATACCATTTATTTTTATAATTGATTTATTAAATACTACATCATATCTCGCATTAATAGCACTCGTATAATTATCATCACTATCATATCTAAAATCTCTTTTACCTAATGTTATTAATATAGTATTCTTATCTTCCTCAGTAAATGGTTTTTGCGAAAAAGGGTTTTTAAAAATCTCATCATTATAATGATTTACTTTCCATAACTTATACAAGGCTTTTGCGTTAAAAGCATGACAAAAATTCTTCTTATTATCTACATAAGATATTTTTATAACATATCTTAATTTTGACAAAGACATATCTTCCCATCTATCAAATGTTATAATATCTTCTTCATTTATAACATTATTATATCCTCTATTATTTTTCAAATAATCTAAATATGTTTCTCTCTCTTTTTTTCTCTTAACCCTCATATATGATTTAGATTCTAAAGATGAACTATTAGATAGTTTAGAAGTATTATAACTTATATCTATACGCGGATTATTTACTAATACATTATTGTGGTCTTCTGTTAATATATGAATTAATTCTATTTTTTCAATAATATTTCCATTTAAAATATTTGAATACATAAAATTTATAATATTTGTTATAAATTTTATTGCGTAATAAGTAAATTTGTTTTCTTCCAATTTTGTTTTAAAGGTTTTTTTGGTTACCTTCTCATTTGTACTGTGAATAATAGCATTTTTAAATTCATATATTATAATATTATCATATAATGTAATACATTTATTGCTAAATAAACAATTTTTAAACTTTATTAATTGTTGAACGCTCATATTTAAAGGATCATATGAACGCATATGCGATTTTAATTCATTATAACAAGTATCGCTTTCATTGTTTTTTATTTCATTAACTATTTCATAAATATCATATTTATCAAGATGTGTTCTTATTTTGTCTAAATATATATAATAATATTTATATTTATCATCTTTACCATTTTCTATATGTTTTTTTAATAGTTCTATATTTTCCTCATAATTGCTAGTATATTCATTAGATAATAAAGATTTAATAATTTCTTCGTTATATTCTTTTTTATTAAATGGAATATTTAATACTCTTATAATATCCTCTATTTTTACAGGTATTTTTTTTAACATTTTTATATTTTTCATAGGCAAGGGTTTAATATCACCTAATTTTTTTCTAATAGTTTTAATTGATTTTTCTGGACTTTTTGAAATATTAGTTTTAAATTTTGTTCGTAACAATGTTGTCATTAATATCTATTATATGTAATATACAAAAAAATATAAAAATATATATTATACAATATTAAGTTTCTACAAATTGTAATATAATATTCCATCATCA
>Ga0209230_10000227_pt1 | contig 21586 bp, 17 predicted proteins | sample LakOntMetagenome_FD_187467 | JGI IMG/M metagenome (GOLD analysis project Ga0209230, IMG submission 187467) | Freshwater and sediment microbial communities from Lake Ontario - Sta 18 epilimnion Metagenome (SPAdes) (version 2) | ecosystem: Environmental > Aquatic > Freshwater > Lentic | place... | reverse complement strand
GGTCAAAGTGACTCCTCCAGCGCGGGTGTTGAAAGATGTGACTCCCGTATTGGTCACTGTCACAGTGGCAGTCTCGCTCCCAGATCCAATCACCAAGATGCCTGTACCAGCCGATATACCTGCCACATAGCTGCCCACTGTGTCGGTGACCAGATCAACGCTGTTCTGTTGGATTGCGGTTGTAATGGTCACGTTCTGACTGCCATCAAATGCAACAGAGCCAGTCACATCACCGGAAAGGGCAATCGTACGACTCGTTAACAGGCTACTTGAAGTCGTCGCACTTGTAGCATTGCCTGACAGCGCTCCTACAAAGGTCGTGGCTACAACCGCGGCCATATTGCTCAGCGTCTTTCCATCAAACCCGATGTTTTGACCTGTTGCCGTGGTAATGTTACTCGTAGAAAGCGCACCACCAATCACCAGGTTACCATTTACCGTATCCCCCACCTTGTTTAGCGGCGTGTAGGTAAGCGCATCCGTCATATCGCCACTGGTCAAGGTGACTCCTCCTGTGCGTGTGTTGAAAGATGTGACACCCGTATTGGTCACTGTCACAGTGGCAGTCTCGCTTCCAGATCCAGTCACCGAGATGCCTGTACCAGCCGAGATACCAGCCACATAGTTGCCCGTAGTGTCGGTGCCCATAGCTACGCTGTTTTCTTGGATGCTTGCGGTGAGGGTCACGTTCTGGCTGCCATCAAATGCAACAGAGCCAGACAGGTCACCTCCCAGAGCAATGGTGCGACCTGTCTGTAGAGTGCTGGCAGTTGTGGCATTACCCGACAGTGGACCCGAAAAGGTCGTGGCTTTCACCGTACCGACTACGTCTAAAGCAGTCGTTGGCGAAGAGGACCCTATTCCAACGTTGCCCCCATTGGCAACTATCATCGAGAGACCCGACTCGGCATCATAAAACTCTGCGATAGTGTTGAAACCAGCCTGTGTTACTTTTAGCGCGGGTCCAGTGCCATCGTTTAGGATGACCACCTGTTCCGTGTTGCTGGTGACCGTGTTCAAGGTAACATAATCTCCCAGTATGACCAGGTTGCTGGCAGTGACCGTGCCTGTCGAAGTGATGTTTCCCGTGACATTAAAATGGCTCGTCATCGTGTCACCTGCCTTGTTCAGGGGTGTGTATGTAAGCGCATCCGTTACATCGCCGCTGGTCAAGGTGACTCCTCCCGCGCGTGTGTTGAAAGATGTGACACCCGTATTGGTAACTGTCACAGTGGCAGTCTCGCTCCCAGATCCAGTCACCGAGATGCCTGTACCAGCCGATATACCTGCCACATAGTTGCCCGTGGTGTTTGTGCCCAGAGCCACGCTGTTCGGTTGGATGGCAGCGGTAATGGTCACGTCCGCACTGCCATCAAATGCAACAGAGCCAGACAGGTCACCTCCCAGAGCTATGGCGCGACTATTCAGCAAGCTGGTGGCAGTCGTTGCGCTTGTGGCAGTAGTAGCAGTCGTCGCACTTGAGGCATTGCCCGACAACGCTCCTACAAAGGTCGTAGCAACAACCGCAGTCAGGTTGCTCAGCGTCTTTCCATCAAACCCAATGTTTTGTCCTGTTGCCGTTATGTTGCTCGTAGAAAGCGCACCACCAATCACCAGGTTACCATTCACCGTATCCCCCACCTTATTTAGCGGCGTGTAGGTAAGCGCATCCGTCACATCGCCACTTATCAAGATGACTCCTCCTGTGCGTGTGTTGAAAGATGTGACACCCGTATTGGTCACTGTGACAGTGGCAGTCTCGCTTCCAGATCCAGTCACCGTGATGCCTGTACCAGCCGAGATACCAGCCACATAGTTGCCCGTGGTGTCGGTGCCCATAGCTACGCTGTTTTCTTGGATGCTTGCGGTGAGGGTCACGTTCTGGCTGCCATCAAAGGCAATAGAGCCAGACAGGTCACCTCCAAGAGCAATGGTTCGACCAGTTTGCAGAGTGCTGGCGCTTGTGGCATTGCCTGACAGCGCTCCCGAAAAGGTCGTGGCTTTCACCGTACCGGCTACGTCTAAAGCAGTCGTTGGCGAAGAGGACCCTATTCCAACATTGCTTCCCATAATGTAGACGCTGCCGCTTCCAGATGTTGTGAAAGGACTGCTGCCACTTCCTGATCCACCCCCTGTTATTCCTGTGAGTTGAGAGCCATCACCAATGAACGACGATGCCCTAATGGTACCCGATCCAGCATCAATATTGTTGTTGCCTGTCGCGATGAGCACGTTGCTTAATGTCTTACCCATAACATTTATATTTTGACCACCCGTGTTGATCACCGGTGTGGACACGCTTGTCGTCGCCACAATGGACGCGCTATGTACTGTATCTTCCACAACAGCAACAGACACATTGCTCAATGTTTTTAAATTGTAGTTAATGTTCTGTGTTGTGTTGGTAAAAGATGGACTACTTATACTGCTTGCCGCGCGTATACTTGAACAGTTCACTATTACATTGCTCAACGTTCTCCCATCGGCATCAATGTTTTGACCGGAAGACGACAGTGTACTCGTTTGAACGGTGCTGGTGTACACAAAACCAATATTGCTCAACGTCTTTCCACTAAAACCAATAGAATCATTTGTACTGGTCACCGTTTGCACCGACAGGTCAGTTGCATTGACATGGGTGTTGCTCAATGTGCTACCACTCATATTAAGGGTGTTGGTACCAGGAGGAGTCATAATGCTCGCCACCACCATCGATGTCGTTTGAACTGATGATAGATTGCTTAGTGTGCTCCCTGACCCATCTATTTTAGTACTATTGCCCAATCCGGTGACAGCATCCACGTGTAGGAGAGAGGTATGTGTAGTCGCGACATTGCTCAACGTATTGCCACTTAGATCCACACTTTGAGTAGACGAGAACACTTTATCAAGTATACAACTGGATGCAACAATGGTGTCTATATTGCTCAGTGTCTTTGCTGAAAAGTTAATCGTTGGATTCACACTAGTTATGGACTGTGTAGATAAGCTGGTGGTTGCTAGGGTTGATAGGTTGCTCAATGACTTACCGTCTACATTAATCGTATTCGTAGGAGAAGAGGTGGTTAATATATTCGTATTCAGATTACCTCCTACGATTTCCAGATTGCTTGCTGTGATAGAACCATCTATCAATCCGGAGCCTATGACATGTAGGGGAAAGGATGGGGAAACTGTACCTATTCCTAAATTACTACCCACCAAAATGCTACAAACATCTCCCAACTGCTTAAACAGTGCAGATTGCATAAGAGGGAGAGGGATATACTACTTTAATCATAGATACTTAAAAACAGAGTTAGCAGAATAAAAAAGAAAAAGAGATACCGGACTTGGGTCCGGACGGTCCGCTCGTGACATGATGCACAGGGTTCGTTTGTCATAATTAGAACCCACCGATACAGGTCCAGCAGACACCACAGTCGGCATCCGTTGTCAGAACAATGTCATCATTCTGGGAGGTAGGTGTCATGGTAGACAAGCTAGACGTTTTGTGCGAGGCGATCTCAAAGAGAGACAGACCAATGGTGGCGTTCTTAATAAAAGACAGCTGCAAGTTACCCATCTTCTGATCCTTGTTGGATACCTGGATGTGGATCGTGCCCGCGCTGTTGTTTCCGATACAGAAGCTGGACGAGGAGATGGTGTGGCTGCTGGCGGCAGCGTCCCAGTTTGACTGCTTGAAATAGGGTCCACCGGAAAGCGCATCCGCAGCGCCCGATAAACCTTTACCCATGAACACGGCACCACGAACATCCAGCTTAGCCTGAGGAGATGCGGTGTTGATACCCACATTTCCTCCATCAGCTAGGCGAAGCAGGGGCACGGTTGTGCTCACATCATTGTCGTAGAAATCGGCAACCGGGTACGAGGATCCAACCCCTGTCTGGGTGACCTTCAGTGCAGGACCGAAGCCAGCCAGATTGTCAATGACCACGTTGCTTGTATTCGTCTCGTAACCGTTTATGATCGCTGTCGATCCGAGCACCGACAGGTTGCTAGCAGACAAGGTTCCTGTAACGAAGAAGTTTCCGTCCACTGTGTCCCCAGCCTTGTTCACAGGGGTGTACGAAAGAGCAGTTGTAACATCCGAGCTGGACAGGGTCACTCCTCCCGTGCGCGAGTTGAACGCCGTGACCCCGGCATTGGTCACGGTGACGCTCGCACCTTCAGATCCAGAGCCAGATACCGTCATGCCTGTTCCGGCGGAAATAGCAGACACATAGTTTCCAGTGGTGTCCGTTCCCAGAGCGATCGAATCAGCTTGAATCGTCGCCGTGATCGTAACATCCGATGTTCCATCAAAGGAAACCGATCCGGCTACATCACCTGACAAAGCGATGGTTCGGGCAGAAGCCAACTTGGTAGCTGTGCTCGCATTTCCAGAAATGCTTCCAGATATGCTGGTTGCAACAATGGCACCGATGTTGCTCAGCGTCTTTCCGTCAAATCCGATAATGGATGTAGCAGCCGAAGTTGTGATCACGTCGTGGACGGCAGTGGGTGCAAGGAGAGTGGCTACGTTGCTCAGTGTCTTCGCATTGAAGTCAATGTTCGGTCCAGCCGCCGTAATAGACGGGGTACTTAAGACGGAGCTTGCAACAACGACATTACTCAGCGTCTTTCCGCTAACGTCAATGTTTTGTCCCGCTGCGGTAATGGTGGAGGTAGAAACACTTGTGCTCGCAGTTATTGTTTGCATCAACATAGATGATCCATTGATTGTAACATTGCTGAGGGTTTTTCCACTCACGTTGATATTCGTACCAGATGACGTAATCACATCCTGTTGAACAGTTGTTGCGATAAGACTCGACACGTTGCTTAGCGTCTTTGCGTTGACGTCAATGTTCTGTCCAGTGGCGCTAATTCCCATGAGCTTCACAACACCCTCTACTTGCAAGGCGGTCGTAGGGTTTGCCGTTCCAATACCGATATTGCTGGCATATATTTTTGTATAACCGTCGCCGATAACACGTTGATCCATTGTGATATGATAGCAGATCTAAATATAGATCTGAGAATAAAAACAACAAAAACAACGAGCTCTCTAAAAGGAACCTATACTCGACCACGATATCGCACAATCCGAATCACAGACAATTACGATGTCATCGCCAGACACACTGATCTCAAATGTTTCAATCGTATAACTTAGATGACGATTTACTGTCGCGATGCTTACTCCCTGAGTAGAGCGTTTCATAAAAGACAGGATCACCGTTCCTATCTTGGATGCAAATGTGTCATCCTTATTGGACACTTGAAGATGCAAAGTACCGGCACTATTATCTCCTGTACTAAATGCTGTATAGACGATGGTGTGGGTATCTCCCACCTCATCCCAAGAAGCTTGCTTGAAAAATGGTCCCCCGACAAATCCATTGGCGCTGCCTTTCACTCCGCTACCCATGCGCACATTGTCCGCCACTTCAAAGCGAGCGCCTGGATTGTCCGTACCAAAACCAACGTTACCATACTGATCCACTATAATAGATGGGCTATACGTATCCGTTGTATCATCCACGCGGAAAATGTCTCTGTTTCCATAGCGTGATATATGAGTAAACGCGGACGGGTTGGTTGTTCCAATCCCGATACACAACACACTTGATGACAACGTAACATTCGAGGTGGCACTATCCAAGTCCCAACCTCCTTCTCCAAAGAAAACTGACTTACCGTCTGGGGTTGTGATAGAGGTGGTAACAATGGGTGCATCGATGACAATCGCTCCCGTTGGATTCTTCGATATGTGAACACCCCCAATGATTAGACTGTTTCCACCCAAATAAAGATCCCTCCATGGTCGCTCGAGAGACCCAAGATCGTATGTATTCGATGCAGAAGGAAGCACGTTTCCAGTTTGTATATCTCCGTCTACGCGAAGATTGCTACCGACGTGTAGCTGTGCTTCTGGGTTCCTATTTAGTCCTTTCAAACCTATTCCCACATTCCCATACTCGTAAACAAGGTCGCTAGCTCCAGAACTCAGCTGGGTGGTCCGCCACAACCCTTCACTCACCCGCTGAAAACGAATATTCCGCAACCTGTGGTTGTTGTTTAGCGATCCATTTCTAGCTATAAAACCACAGTAGGTGTCCGGGTTGTATGTTTCTGGGCGAAGAACATCTTTGTATCGAATGATGTCTACACCATTCAACATAACATGAATGTGTCCCAGTATATATGAAATGCGGACTTGGTGCCAGGTAGAATTACCTATGTACGTGCAAGTCGTTGATGCCAACATTTGGTTACCATAGATAAGCCAAATCGTATTGTACACTTCATTAAAAGACACTGCATAGCCGGAGCCTGTTCCATCTTCCGTCCCTCCGCTCCCAATCGTAGAGAAAAACACGGCGGCAGTGCCATCTGCACCGGGTGTTGTGCCATCTCCTGTATACAACTGGAAATCGCACGCCCAACTGTTTCCTGGGTTCAGCTGCCAGAAGACAGATCCTTGTTGATCATTCTCATTTTTCGTCAGCTCAATGCAAGCTTCTTCTTGATTTAAATTTGCATTACCGTACAAAATACCGCCACTGCTCAAAGTAGTTGAATCACAAGGCTCGTAAATGAAATACGAAGGATATGCAGATGGATTGATACTTGGCAGGTTAGAACCGACACCCTTGCCGGCAACAGACAAGGTCTGCGCTTTTATGCCGCCGTAAACATCCAGCTGATCCTGAGGATACAACGTTCCAATACCGACACGATTATCGTGGACGGTTATGGAAGGATACTCCTCTCTTCCTATTAAAAATGTTGGGTTTGTTGGCATTATGTTCGATACTCCGAACATAAAGCTATTGCTGTTGTTGCTATTATCCATGCCGTACATTTGGACCATGGACCGGTCATGTGTCGAGCCAATGGATGCAACAACAGAAATATTGGACCCGAAGATAGAAAAAGGCGCGTCATCTATTCCAATCCCTAACGACATCCACACTACCCATGTATAATAAATAAAATAACCTTATATATCCTCGTGCTAGAACGCATGAGACGTTCATCAAAAATTTAAAAGGTCACTGCTAGAGTGTCCTTTGTTCGTACAAAGTAAAAGTAAATATTGCTCGTGTTCATTACGCGCGTACAAAAACAATTCGTAATGTAAATGATCATTTACAACTACAACCCCGTAACGATGGTTTACACCGGCTCTTGTCCGGCGGATGAGAGCCCTCTCGAACCTGGTGTTTTTTTGCTCCCTGCGCATTCTACGTCAATAGAACCACCTGAACTCGCCGCCCCTAATAACATATTGGTATGGAGTATAAATGAACTATCGTGGTCAGTTCGTTGTAAGGAGGAGGAAAAGCAGACGGATCCATGGGAAAGCTTGCGCTTAAAACGTAATCAACTGTTAAAGGATACAGATTACATGTTCGTTCGAGACTATCCGGTGTCGGATATCGAACCTCTATGGATGGCGTACCGCCATGCCTTACGAAACCTTCCGCAAAGCACCAGCGATCCGTTGGATGTTGTGTGGCCAAGTGCACCCGGCAGCAGAATGAGTGCCCCTACTGTGTAAAAACAAAATCGTCCATTTTAAAGTTTCAATGGTGTAAAACTTGAACGTGTAAAAATCAAAAATAAAGCTATTATAGTACAATGCTACCAAGGCAAGTTGTACAAGTCTTCAATAATGATGGATCGGCAATCACCGTCCTATCCGCAAGTGCCAGCAATTCTGGATCCATCGGTATCGGTACCAATGACCCCCAGGACAAGCTACATGTGATTGGAAATGTAAAGGCGTCGGCGTTCATCGGTGACGGCTCTCAACTTACAGGAATCTCTGGTGGCAGCGGCTCCAATGCCGGTGTCACAACTTTCAATACCCGCGATGGAGGAGTCACCTTGACCAGCAGCGATGTGACGGGTGCGCTTACCTACACACCACTGAACAAGGTGGGGGATACGGTAAATGGTAACCTGGTGATTGGTGGTGCGCTTTCTACGAGTAACATTACCACGGCAACAGGTCAAAACATCGGGTTTGATGGAAAGACGCTGAGCAATGTGGAAGCGGTTGTAGCCACGACCTTTGTAGGAGCGCTGTCAGGCTATGCTACAAGCGCCACAAGCGCCACGACTGCCATCGCTCTGCAGACTGGTCGCACCATTGCTTTGGGAGGCGACCTGTCTGGATCCGCATCCTTCGACGGCAGTGCGGACGTGACCATTACCGCGACCATTCAACCAAACAGCGTAGCCCTGGGCACCGACACAACGGGCAACTATGTGGCTGCTATTAGCTCTGGACCAGGTATAACAGTTGTTGGATCTGGGAGCGAGACTGCCTCGGTTTCACTAAGCAACACTGGAGTGCTTTCCTTCAACACCCGCATAGGAGGAGTCACCTTGACAAGCGGCGATGTGACGGATGCCCTGACCTTCACACCCCTGAACAAGGCAGGTGACACGATGACGAGCAATTTTAATGTCACTGGAAACATCTCTTCGACAGGCACAGTCACTGCCAGCAACCTGGTCATAGTGGGAGATTATGTTACCTTGAACACGGTCACCAGCAACACGGAACAGGTGGTCATCCAAAACGATGGCACTGGACCTGCGCTAAAGGTGACCCAGACTGGTCTCAACACCGTCGCAGAGTTTTATGATGCCGAATCGGGTCTCGCGATGATAGTTGCAAATGGGGGCAACGTGGGAATAGGATCCTCTTCGCCAACTGAAAAGCTGGATGTAGCCGGTACGGTGAAAGCCACGACCTTTTCGGGAGCGCTGACTGGCAATGCCACAACTGCCAGCACTCTGGAGACTGGTCGCACCATTGCGATAGGAGGTGCTGTGTCGGGTTCTGCCACATTTAACGGTAGCCAGAACATCACAATTACAACCTCTATGGTAGGTACCGCCGCCCAAATAACAAGCACTGAAGTAACAGACGCACTCGGTTACACCCCGGTGAGCAAATCGGGATCAGATACAATTACCGGCAATATTGGAATAGGTACAACCACTTTCTCGGCTGCCAGGTTGAATATTGGGGCCGGAACAACTTCCATAGGATCTCTCCGTATAGCTCCAGGAAGTCTTTTGACCTCCGCGGCAACCGGTATGATAGAAAATGATGGATTAGCTTTCTACGCCACAAATGCCAATACGAGAGCTACCATAGTTGCTGCGCAGTTCTATATCAATACCGCCGCGAAGGCGCTAACCAATCAAACTGCAGCCCAACCAATCTTTGATAAAACATTTAACGTGGAAGGATCTACGTGGTATGCGTTCGAAGGATCTTGGATCGATGAGATAACCAACACTGGAAGGACCCCGCAGTTTTCCTTTGGTGGAACTGGCACAATTGAAAAGATTACTTATACCAGTATATGCACCAAAGGTGTGGGGGTCAATCCTTCTGCAAACCTTATTAATGCCCCTAATTATGTACGCTGCACTAAAGCAACAGAGCAAGCTCTCACTGCCGGCGGAGGAACTAATAATGCAGTATTTATCTCAGGTGTTCTTAGAATTGGAAGTGTGGGAACACTTATACCACAGATATCCTACGCAGGAGGAGTACCAGGAACCTCCAGCATTCTGGAGCTTGCTTGTTTCAAAATAAATGCACTGTGTTCTTCAGCTGTAAACACGATTGGAAACATTGCCTAAGAACAAAACTAAATGTACAATACGGACTAGCCCGTTAATCTATTTCTTCACGGAAACTCAAACGCTTTTTCTTGTCACATTCGCCATCACTGTCGTCACTATCGGGACCATTGCCCCAAGGTGATCCACTAATGACATAGCCATTCTTCTTATAGAAGTCGTGTCTCTTTTTTCCCATTCTGGCAAAGATAGAAAAGTTGTCTACGATATCAATAACCGTTGGAATGTTTGTTCGCTCGTGCGCTTTTTTACGCAGGATGCGTCCCACTGGCTGTTCAATCGACGTACACGGGGACGCAAAAATCAGCGTATCTAATTCTGGTACATCCAAGCCCTCTGCTGCCATCATATTTGTCGCCAGCATCACAGGCATGGTTGCCGCTTCATTCAAGGCATGTTCTTTCATACCGCCTACGTAAAATCCGGTTGGTCCTATGTCGTGTTCTTTACAGAGGCGCGCCAACTCATTCAAGTGCTGACGACGATCACTCAGCACTAGGAAGCGCCGCGATGGGTTCAACGCTAGATAGCGCTTCATGACATCAATGATGACCATGTTTCGTTTCCCGAAATTGGTTACATTGGTAATCATCGCTGGTATGTTCAACCTCTTTTGATACAAATGTAGTTCTCGTCCATAGTCGGGGTGCGGATCATAGAAAGACATGATTTCAACATCCACTTGGGACTCTTCGCGTCGCTTCACCTTATACACCGGCTTTCCAATGTGCCACTCGAAGACCTTGGACATCCCATCTTTTCTTGTCACGGTGGCGCTTAACCCCAGAATCACTTGGGCACTCGCCTTCATGAGGGCGCGACTGAATACCTCGGCGCCCAAGTGATGGCAATTATGTGCAACAATACCCACACTCCCTTCTTCATTACATACGACGAAGTTATGGTTCCCGTCAATCTCGAGGTCATACACTTCCTTCTTGCTTGGAAAATAGGCACGTTTACTTTTTATACGCATCAATGCACATGCTTTCGTTCCAATGTCCGTTGGATCATACTTGTTGATAGAATACCCAATTAAGTGGTCACCTTCCTGGACGCGCAGCGCACTTCTCCAACCCTGTGTGCTAAGTAGCATGTGGTTTGATGTGCACGAAAAAGTGGATGCAGACGCTCCATACCTGAACCTCATCAATGGTTTTTCGGTCTCCTTTTTCCATGCATAGGTAATCGCCTTCCACTGGAAGGTTTTCGTAGTCTCTTCAAAGGACATGACAAGAGGAAGACTTTGTCCATTTCCATCTTTCCACATACTATATAGTCTGCCAATATGCATCGGTCCCTGGTCTGTTAAAATACCTGTTCGATGCGGGAAACATTCGTCGTAAATGACGGTATGGAATGGCTTAAACACAGAGTCCGGATAGTCCCTCATTGCCAAGCTTTGGAGACTTGCCAGCACAATGTCCTTTCCTTCTGTGTCTACCTTCGACTGTTTGATCATACCCACCTTTGCAGTTGGGAGAAACTGAGCAATCCGCTCTTTCCACTGGTTCATCAAAAATTCTTTGTGACAGACTACAAGGGTCTTTTTATGCAGCTGTGATGCAATATACAAAGCAATAGACGTATTGTGGGTCACCGTAAAATCCCCCAGAAGAAACCGATGATTGCCATCGATTTCGAATCCATAGTAATCACCGTCACCCATGGGCTCAAGATGAATTTTAGTCAATAAAGAGCAACCGTCGCGTAGTAAAATATTCAAGTAGGGTGATTTTAAATATGCAGAGCAACCGATTTCACGAGCGATTCTCAAGATAGTGGACGCGTCGACAGAGTTTTTGAAATCAGTCTTTTTCATAATGTCAATCGTTACCCATCCATCGACAACCGTGGATACATGATCTTGTACATAACTTTTGATGATACTTAGACGGATATGGATCTCTTCATGATCCAATTTAAGAGGCACCTGATATCCAAAAAGTTCCGGTGCACATCCTCGCTCGTGATGTTCTATATAGTTCTCTACTTGCATATCTATGATACAGCCGTTTTCTGTCTTTAAAGACAATATGTGACTCTTGTTAACGATGTAGGAGTCACTACAAGGCGACTTGGGGACCACCCGGTAAAGGTTCTCTCTTCCTCGGCAGATACTTAGCACATTCCGAGGGGTGCTATCGTCGCCCATGAGCTGGTCCCCCATTGTGATGTCTTGCACTAGCTTTATGCTGCCGTCCACCATCATAACTGGTGTGTCTTTTCCTAAACATTTACCGAAGCCACATGGAAGGGCGAGAATGCCTCCCTTCCTTAGTGGATCGTTTGCTGCCTCCATGAATGCGTTCACAGGTGCCTCTTGTTCTGGTCGTAGGCTTCCTTGAAAGATAAGATTTGGTGCCTCTTCACCCTGCTCTAATTTATCTTTGGACGGGGACCCGAATTTCTGCAAGCCATAACAACGCGGTATGTAAAACTTAGAAGCGCTTTCCCTATACACAGGGAAAGTTGGGATACCATCTGCACCTACCATATCGGGGTTTACACGAGGGGTAACAAGCAACTCCTTTTTTAATGTGTCAATTATTTTTTCATTTTTTTGGGTTTTTCTAATTGCATAACCACGACGCGTAAGGTAAGTGTCATCGGACATTTTATATTACTATGATTTATAAGTATAATCCTTAAACCAAGTTGTCAAAAAGCTGTCAAAAAGCTGTCAAAAGGTTGTCAAAAAGTTGTCGACGCCTTCTAGAAATATAATATTATACTCAGTATAGATTAAACAGGTACATGTATCTTACTCTTGAAATTATTGCGCTACTACTGGTCATCGCCGCAGCTCTCATTAACGTTGAAATGCTTTCAGTCTTCAAACAGACAGAAATTCAGGTTGTCGCTGGCATTTTACTTGTCGTCGTTATGTTATACGACGTTGTCGCTGGGTTCCTATTTGGAGTCGCGATCGCTATTGTCTACATGAAACTAAACAAGATTGCGCTTGCCATGCTCAATAATCTACCCATGATCGGTACAAAATACAAAAAAGACGATGTTCTCTCATTTGAAACCGGACCTTATGTAACTGCCGCTCATCTTGACAGCGCACAAAACAATGTGGTTGACAAGGCGGCTTCCACAGGTTTTAAAGGAATGTCTGGGGGACAAACATACGGCGCCCAGTCGCTGGATGATCCTCTTCCCGGTCTTGACGGCATGAACAAGTACCCTGACAATGTGAACCTACAATATTAACGATTCATCTATTCAATCATCTCTTGGTATGGTGCCGATAATTCTTTTATCTCCTTTAGTCGTGCAACCGACTTGAGTGAAAACATGATGATGAGGACAACACACATGATGGAAACAGCGGCAGACATCCCCATGGCGACTGTCCTGGCAAAGCTACTTGAACTAGTGCTCGTTAACAAGGTGATTATCGAATAGACCAGCACGACAGTCATAACAGTTGCAAAAAACATGGATCGTTCTTTTCGGTACGTGTACGTAAAGAGAATAGTCACTATGACGCCGATTACAAGCATACCTGCTCCAACAATAATGTTGGCTGTATTGTCGTTTGTGTTTGCAAATTGTTCCAGTGTTTGCATATAAACTGTATACTACATTCGTACCACATAATATCTTTTTGTATAGGTTGTATAGAGTTTGTGTAGGATGCCACGAGCAAAAAGTAAAACAACAGGTGCATCAAAAAAGGGCATGAAAGGTGGTAACGGAGAATCTTTTGGTGGCGAAAGTCAGGTTGCCCTTGGGGGTATGCTGCAACAACAACAGCTCAGTAGTGGCACTCATCTTTTCAGATGGTCCATCTTACTATTTGTGATTGCCATCGGAATCATGTGTTTTGCTTTGTGGATGTTGTTATATAAATCAAAAGGACATAGTGCTCGATTAGGACGGGCAAGCACAGAATCGCAACCCATAACTATCGTGGTGACTGATTCAGGTTCAGCAGGTCGTCACGATGACGGGATTCGAAGAACACCCCTGAACGCTCACACAAGAGGCGAGGCTGATTCGTATAGTCAAATAGGTTTGCTGACAGCAGAAAAAAACAACGAAGACGACCCTTTCATTATGCCATTGTTTGGACGAAGGCTCTATAACCGCAGCAATCGCTGGGAGTATTATGCTGGAGCCGATAAGATCCATGTGTATAAGATCCCCGTGTATGTTAAAGATAAGAATTGTACAGAGGAAACCGGTTGTGAGGAAATTTATGAAGGCGATAGTGTGACGGTACCTACATACCCCAACAAAACGTTCCGGGCGACCCTCTATAAAGTAGACAGTCTGCGATATATTCCTTACTAGGCTGGCTTACATCTCTAGCTTCCACATGATCGCATACAGAATGACAGCTAGCAAAGCCGTGCGGATATACGAGTCATATGATTCGAAACGAGCGGCAGTGGTCGACGTCTTGTAAATAGACGCCAGGATGGAGGGGTGAAAAATGGCGAATGCAATGGCTGCTGCCAAAGCAGCCCTCTGTGCAGTTTCCACATTCCACCAAGGAGCGCTTACCTGTTGTAGTGTGTATTGCTGAGGTTGATAGTACACCGGTTGCGCAGTTCGTATAGGCATGACGATGGTGGAGGAAGGATAGGGTCCCGAGGGAACCTGGGATCCAGGGTGCATCGGTCCTTGGGATCGTTGCATCTGTTGCTCCATTTCATCTAGCACCTCTTTAACCATGGGATCTTCGTCCACAAGAGAAGTAGTTACAGTTGTATTGTTTGGAAGCGACTGAATGGACGTCGTCATAGGCGGGCTAGCCATTGAATATACGAATCTATCTGATGATAAAAAAGAGGAAAAAATACATGAATTTAACGCATCACACAAGGATAGCTATAAATAGATACATAGGATGGTTTTTGTTCGTCTAGTGTTTTCGGCAGGTTTTTTAGAATCTCTACTTTTTCTCCATATGTTCTTGCCGCCGCTGCTTGTTGAAGAATGTATGGACGACTGTTCTCCTCTGCGATGATGTCACGAGTGGGGGGAGTTGGTTCTGGATTTACATCCATCTCAAATTGAATCTTTGAAGCTTTTAACTCGTCTACGGCTTCTTGATACGAAGCGTAGATAGATTTTAATGCAGCCTCTGGTGTGTTAACAGTGTGTTTTTGATCAACCGCATGATTGACCAATGTTTTCAACAGCTCCACGCCTCTGTGTTCAGCTGTTTTTCCTAAACACTTGACTCGGTGCGAAATCAGGGGGATATCCATTGTCACTGCTACATGAATTGCAGAAAAAGAAGGCGAAAATAAACGCTATTGATTCATCCACGGATTGGCGCTTTCAAACATGCTGTTAAATTGCTTGGATAGGTTTTGATCGGCTGACAGTTGATCCTCGTATTCTGTACGAGGAATGTACTTGACTTCCACTTTTGGTGGCGGACAAGTCGCACTTTTTTCATAGATTCCTTGGACCACCAGGATGGACCCGATGAAAAGTAAAAATACAGCGATTGCTTTCATTATATTGATACTACCCTATCTTTTGTAAATAAACAATTTTATCATTTCGATTTATCCTAAACTGGTGCGTCGGCATCAGCAGTAGCAGTAGCAGTAGCAGTAGCAGTAGCAGTAGCAGCCTCAGCAACGGCTTCCACCTCAGCCTCAGTAGCGGCATCAGCAGCAACGGCATCAGCAGCAACGGCTTCCACCTCAGCAATTGATGCTACCCCTCCAGTCGCAAGATCCTGTCTCTTTTTTGCGAGCCAGATGTCTTCCTGTTCTAGCTCGTCGTCGACTGTAGACACTGAGGATCCGGCACCATCCTTACCCAGTGGCTTCGACCTCTCCTCCTTTCGCTGAGCGTAGAACTCGTCTCGGGTATTGACATTGTCCTTGTAATGCTTCATAATGGTGTTGAGCTGGTTCTCGGCATACTCCTGCTCCTGCAAATCCTGCGGGTTAGGAGACCAGGGGCACCAACAACCGACCTGGGCAATAAAGATGTCAAACTTGTCTCCCATCTTCTTCAGGACCTCTGCGCGGATCTTGGACTCTTGGAACGTGTCGTACACTCCACGCACCTTGAAACCGCGAATGGAGGTGCGGAAGTTGTTCTTCGCATGGAAGTCGCGCTCAATGTCTGCCGAGTTGTTGCCCTTGTAAAAGCGATACTGGTCCTGAAGAGCAGACTCATTAAACACATAACTGTGATTATCCGTGACAGTGTCGAAGATGTTCTTGTCAGCGGGATACTTCATCCGAAGCGTATCAAACATGATGGTCATGTCCTTCGAAAACTGGTCCATGAAACGCGAGAAGAAAAAGACTTCCTTGTCCGCAAGCACATCCTCAGGGGATATAAAAGACATGCATACATAGTTTTGTCCACGAATCGGCTTGTCTTCTTCTAGATAATCTACCTCTTTGACTGGCACAATCTGAGCACTGGAATTGGGGGCAGGTGGGGCGATATTTGACATTGGTTGTTGAAAGGCGTTATTTAACTGAGTGTTAGTACTTCGTTGTGTTTAAATCGTTTTTCTTTTTCTAAGTAGGTGTGTAGAATAGATCAAAGTATGGCGCAATTAAATACCCACGAAATGTTTACTCGTCTTGCTAAATATATTATTGAGGGTTTTGTGGTAGGAATCGTTGCTATTATCCTACCCGAGCAGCCTCTTCCCATGGAAGCCGCTCTCATGCTGGCGTTGGTGGCTGCCGCTTGCTTCGCTGTCCTTGACCTCGTGGCGCCATCTATCGGATCTTCTGCTCGTCAAGGTGTTGGACTTGGCATGCCCATGGGTTTGAATCTGCTACCTATCATGTAAAAGTTCCTTATCATTATGATTTATGGAAATAAGAACTCCTTGTAGATAGGAGTTGCGCAACATGAAGTCTGTTAAAGAAGTGAAAGACGAAAAACCAATCGTTAAACCAATCGTTAAACCAATCGTTAAACCAATCGTTAAACCATACCCGAAACAACGAACATCCCCACATATATTTTTGTTGCTTAGCTCTGTTACAATTGTCGTGCCTATCGTAGGTATGATTTGTAGCGTGACGGACAGATGGGGGTTCTAGAAATAAACCATTCCAACACAATCATTTGCTACACAGCAGGGTAAAAAGGCCAATTTAAATAGTTGACGATCTTTTCCCATATCTTCTCCATCGCAATGAGCTTTTCTTTTGACTTCAGGAGCGAGAAGGAAGACAGGTATTCCGTCTTGTTCAGGATCTGGAAAAGCTTGTACAGCACATAGTTGTATGACAAAAAATTCTTACGCTGTGCCGGACAGAACATCAAGAACGGCGCCTGGATCTCGCGGAACATAGAGCGAAGCTTCTCCTCGAGCTCGGGCGGAAAGTAGGGTGCCTTCTGCCCGCATATTCGAGTGAGGATGTAGGGAATGTGTTCGTAGTACTTGTTCACCTTGATCTTCTTTAAGAGCTCCCTCATCTTGGCATGCGTGATCTTGGTTGCATCCAGCTTTTCTTTTTTGATCTCGTTCAGAATCTTTGCAACAATCTCATCGGGGATGTCTGTGCTTTCTTTGCCCTGTATCTGCGCAATCATCTCATTAAAGTGGTTGATACGCTTGTAGGAAAAGTGGCTCGTCTCTTTCACACTCTGGCGATAAAGGGGCTTGTTCTGCTCTACCAACAGGATCTCCTGATAGCCGCACTTTGAACACACCATGATGCCGTCCTGATGCAGACACATCATGGGTATCTTGCAGTCTATGCATTCGCCAAGGTACTTCTCGTCTGGCAATGCACGCACATGGTCTGGATCTATATAGGACAAGTATTGATCGACCAGATGTCCCTTGTCGATGATTGGCTCGGGGTCCACGCCATCCTCTCCTACACCGTCTAGATTGTCGAGAACCGGACCAGACCCCCCTTTAAAAGCGTCTAAAATACTGCGTAGAGGAAGTGGGGCACATTTTTTAGAGTGGTTCTTGAGAAGATGCGGAGGAAGCGGGGCTGTCGCGTGATCTTCCTGCTTTTCCAGTAGATTGTAGTACTGGAAAAGGATGGGTGCTGTGTTCCCGTAATAGTCTAGTTCCTCCTCGTATGTTTGCAACTTCACGATGAAGTTCGCCGTTTCCCGCACTCTGTCTTGCATGATCAGCAGTTCATCCCATGCACGCTGGTACGCCAACGTATCTTCTTCCATTTTAGAAATCATGATCTTTTTCGCATCTATCCGTAATCGAAGACTTGTGATTTCATGTTCAAATACTTGGAGCTCGTCGTGCTTTTTTCGAAGGCTATGCACGAATTCGTTGTGCTTTGCATCTAGGGTGGTTGTGTCCTTGGATTCTTGATGCACAATTCTTTTTTTACTACCCTTTTCTTTGAACATACATATATCATGTCTCATCAAAGCATTTTCTTAAGTGTTAAGTAGAATACCAACGGAACGCACATGGACGCTATTTTTCCATTGAATATGTCAAACAACATTTTTGAAACCACCACGGCTATTACCGCTATTTACCTTTGGATCATTTTCAACTTTCTGGGTACAATGCTGAATTGCGATCTCCAACGCGCAATGAAGAATCCGGTTCTCCATCATATAATGGGGCTCATTGTGTTTTTCTTCTTGTTTACAATCGCAGATCAGGAGAACAATACACATGTTGCCGTTATCTTCATTAAAACGATGTTTGTGTATGTACTATTTGTGCTTGCAACAAAGAGCAAATGGTATTTCGTAGTCATGTCATTGTTGCTTCTCTTCGTTGATCAGGTGCTGAAGAAACAAGTTGCCTATCTTGAAGCCAACAAAAAGCCGTACGATGCGAATGCATACGCAAGAGTACGAAAGGCTCTCACATTTGCTGTGATCGCTTTCATTGTAATTGGTTGCATCCACTATTTTGTGAAGCAGAAGATGGACCATGGAAGTAAGTTCCGGTTTATCACCTTCTTGACTGGAACAGGAAAGTGCAAAGACTAGGTTAGAATACCTGCTAGATCAATGGATGACATCATTGTACTGCGACAACATATCCTTGTAAGTCCCAGTTCATCCAAAATATCTCCTGTGCATAAGGTGTCAAAGTGATCCTTCTCGACATCATCTGGCTTCTTTCCTTGCATGTCTAAATCTCTCACTTTTGCTGTTACTTTATCCTGATAGTAACTCCATGCATTCGCTAACACTTTATTACAACTGAAGCACTTAATAGGAATCATGTTGTTTGTGTTTGTATTTGTGTTTGTGGGTGAGCAGCTAAAAGTATGAGTGAGCAGCCACGATTTACCGATCCCGTTTTACCTATCAACTTCGACCTTTCTTTCTACTTCTTTCTTCGTTACATTTATTTATTATGAATATCAAAAACGATATATGTCCTCCTCTTTTAACAAAATACGAATTCAACCAGGTCATCGCTCTGCGTACTGTGCACCTCTCCAAGGGCGCCAAAAGTTCAATGATCTCACCTGAACTCAAAATAAAAAAAAACATGGAGCTTCGACAGATTGCACTCAAGGAGTTCAAAGCCGGTCTCCTGCCCTACAAGATACAACGTCTTGATACGTTTTGGGCACTAGATGCTTTTGATTGGACTGCGATTCAGTATCTTCTAGAGTAAATGAATTTGTAAACATAATGTACATATAGACGATTCTATTCGCGTGAATATGTGGCTACAGATTGTGATTGCTGCGCTGATGTGGGGCATAGCACCTCTCTTTGAAACAAAATATACCGAGAATGTTTCTATTTATACGGTGGCTGTGATGTTTACGGTTATGATCGTAATAGCAGCACCATTTTTGGGTTACCTTACACGAAAGACATGGATGAAGGAACTTCCTACTCTTTTCACTACCAACAGACATGTTCTTTACTATGGACTAGGCGGCCTTATTGTAAGCGTCATCGCTATGGGAACATATCTTAGCGCCATTCAAAATAGCGGAAATAGGGTGTATCTTGTCGTGACTCTCACATGTGTCTATCCATTGATTACAGCTCTGCTGCTTTGGGCGATAATGAAAGAGAAGGTTAGTGCACGAGAATGGATAGGAATTGCCCTCGTTGTCGTAGGTACAATGCTCCTGGTAAGGAAAGACACGGTTGCGGTCGAACCTTTTGGATACAAGGTGTAGGTATCATGGCTCGTCCTAACCTCGCCATCGATGACCACAGTGGGGAGACAAACACTGAACAAAAAGAGTCATGGGCTCGTCCGATGACCTAGTCTGTAGCTCGGTCACATGGCAGTTGTTTTTTTTGCATTTACCGCACGTATACAAAGTAGTCGTCTGTATGTTTATTTGTTCCCCCATGGAGTCGTTCTGTCTATTATTAACGTCAAGGAACGGTTGCCAAGCCTCCGGTTGAAACTCGTACGGTTTCATGTTTACTATATCCTTGTCTGTCAGACCAGATGTAAGGGTCCATGGAGCTAACGTGATATTGATATATACACTTCGTGCTTTGGCAATGTACATGGGCTCGTTGCTAGCTCCAAAGTGGTTGCTTGTAAAAGTGAAGATTTCTTGCTCCAATTCCCGTGTCCGTTCTGTGGTTAAACCGAACCCTAAAAAGGCATTAGATACTTGTTGTCTATACTGTTGCATCGTGATATGTTGAAAAAAAATTGGTTTTGTTTGGTTTGGTATGGCGAGTGGATAGAGGGGCGAGGCGTGAAAAGGCGCGATTACCAGCTCTGTCGGTAAAAGCGCTACCTTTACTAAAAAATGATTAACCCTTACATCATTTGATATACATACTTGACGATAGAATGAAAATAAACTACAAGTACAAAGACGATGAAGACGACTTCGTATTGTCACCACGTGTGGCTCGTTGTAAACAAAAAGAGGAAGAGTACGAGCCATGGTGGGCTCACTGGGATGAAGGCGCTGTACTTAGCACAAAGCGTTACCTATCTTGTGTGATGAATCCAAGAAAGAAAATAGAACAAGAAGAATATCAGGTTCGAAGAAAGGAGATGGAAGAGAGCATGGCAAGTTGTGCCGTTGCCAAACAAGTACTGTCCAGTCTTCCCGACGACATAATTGATGTGATTCTTAGACGTGCTGGCTTTCATATCCCGACTGCTCTTTGCTTTGGAACCATGAAGAAATGATTATGAGGCAATGAAGCGTTTATTTGTGCATAGTCCCCTGCAGTTGGCGTTTTATTCGAGAGTTGTTTTTGCATTTATCGAATAAACAATCGGCAAAAATTAGATTGAATTTTATTTTTGAAATTTTACGTACATACATCTTTTCACGAACACTTTGTAAACAGACATGTAAATAAACCTTGCAACACAGCAAATACAGTCATAACCCCTATGATTTTAATCCAATCATGTGCTGACGGTGATTGGATTTTTACAGAGTAGCTATTTCTGTCTTTTTCCCGACCAATGCTATAGTGAATGAGGTTTTCAATTGTATTGAGAACTACAAATATCGTAAAAGAGATAAAGAAAACGTGCCGGTTCGTTGCTGTTGTTGGCATACCTACCAGGTAGGCTGAAATATATTTTGGTAAGAAAGGTTTGGGTAAAAAATGAATTAACGTGTCTAGTGTTTCGATGACAATATGTATGGTTACCATGATTGGTCTGGCGTTGGGTGATCAAATAATGTGGTTGAACGTGCTCAAGTATTCAGACAAGCTAGGGAGTAGCGAATGCACGTCGTTCGCACATTGGAGAGCTTTCATGGGATAACAAGACGATATATGAGAGTGTTTATTTTGTAGTTGTAAGATAGTTAGATGTTACTTTATACTATTACTACTTGTTGTGTTTTTTACATTATTTTTTGTTTTTGAAATCATTTTCATTTTTGAAAGAATTCTGACAACTTTTTGCGCGCGCGCCGAATTTTCTGAAAAACGGTCAGTCACATTACTCACGGTTTTTTGTGTTTTTTTGAAAGCTCTTCAGTGCGGTTACTCACTTGCTCACTTGACGTTT
>Ga0209230_10000224_pt1 | contig 21694 bp, 22 predicted proteins | sample LakOntMetagenome_FD_187467 | JGI IMG/M metagenome (GOLD analysis project Ga0209230, IMG submission 187467) | Freshwater and sediment microbial communities from Lake Ontario - Sta 18 epilimnion Metagenome (SPAdes) (version 2) | ecosystem: Environmental > Aquatic > Freshwater > Lentic | place... | reverse complement strand
CAGCAAAGAGGCCCTTACTTCCGACCTTAAGTTCTTTCTCGCGCCATGCTTGATTGAAGAAGGTGAGCGAAAGTTTGGCGCTGCCATCGGTAACGATGACTTCCAGCATTGTCCCTTTTCGAGCCTGAAAGCGTCGAGATTGCACACTATGCACTTCCGCGAGAATTGTTGCTTCATCGCCCTCGTGTAGTTCAGAGATATTTGAGAGTTCGCCACGAACTAAATATCGACGTGGAAAGTGGTGAAGTAGATCTCCGAGAGTTGTGTAGCCGAAGAGCTCTTTAAATGCCTTGGCTGTCTTATCGCCTAAGACTCCGCTGAGTTTGGAGTCGAAGGTAGCCATGGCTTTATTCTCTCGCGACTTGGGAGATTTTTACGCGTAGAAGAGGCTGGCTGGCGAGCTCGCTCTGCTGGATTGGCTCAATCAGCCCCCGACTTGATACCCTTTGCGCCTGCTGGACGCGAATGGCGTATGGCTTTAGATATTCAAGGAGTACCGCAATGGCATCAACATGCGACATCTGTGGCAAGGGTCCAAGCTTCGGAAATAACGTTTCACACTCACAGGTGAAGACTCGTCGTCGTTGGAATCCAAATATTCAGCGCGTAAAGACACTCGTTAAGGGTGCATCAAAGCGTCAGAACGTCTGCACATCATGCCTCAAGGCTGGCAAGGTTGCTCGCGCTTAATCGTCTCTAACATTAATTGAAATGGCTCCAGGAAACTGGGGCCATTTCTATTTTCTGACCCGCATAGTGAGCAGATATCCCTGAGCCTTCGACTACCGTTCCAATGCAAATCCCAGGAAGTTCTCGCCCCGTAGCCATGAGGACATGATCTTCTCCCCCTTGCAGAATCCAGCTCCAGATATCTGCCCCCACTTGATTGGCGAGCTCTTGAAGTTGAGCAAATTCAGGAGATTGCGCAATTGCATCGCCGTCGATTTCAAAATGTAGCCTCGAAGCCTTTGCCATCTGCGCTCCCTGAATAAGGAGTGCATCACTGACATCACACATCGATGTCGCTTGAGCGAAATCAATGTGAAGGTCTAAAGTCGGCGCGCGATATTCATTGAGCGCTGTCGCCACATGAGCACCGCTCAGCTGGAGGTTCTTTTGCAGAATTTCTAATCCAGCGGCAGACCACCCAGTCAATGAAGAGAGATAAATTGAATCTCCCGCCGCTGCTCCACTTCGGGTAATGACTTTCTCTGTATGACCGACGGCAGTAATTGCGATAGAGAGAGTTGGTGACTTAGCTAAATCGCCGCCTACTACAACTGCACCGGCTGATTTCGCCTCATCTGCTATTCCTTGGGCGAGATCGCGGATCCAATCCAGGCTCTCTCTGCCAGTGAGAGTGGCGGCGACAAGTAAGTAATCGCACTTTCCATTCATGCTCAGAACATCGGCAATATTTGCGCTGGCTATTCGTTTCCCAATTTCATATGCAGAGGACCAATCACTGCGGAAGTGCGTGCCCTCCACTGCAACATCGGTCGTGAGAATCTGTTGTGCAGACCCTTGGACGAGGGCAGCATCATCACCGATTCCGATAAGAACCCTGGGGTCATTGCTTCCAAATATCTGCGCAAGAAGCTCAATCACTTGCTCCTCGGAGAATTCCATAGCCGTAAACCTATCTCATGGGGTACGGTGGGCATATGAACGTACAGGCATATATCTTGATTCAGACCGATGTCGGGAAGGCATCATCAGTGACCGCTGCAATCGCTGCGATTCCGGGCGTAACACTCGCTGAGGGAATTACTGGTCCTTACGATGTCATCATGCGCGCTGAAGCTACAACGATGGAAGAGTTCGGCCGCCTCATCTTGTCCAAGGTTCAGGCAGTGCCAGGAATCACTCGCACACTGACATGTCCTGTCACCGGCTGATCTAACGTAAGAGAGTTGTGATTACTTCCCTATAGGCAATTCCACTAGCTGCCCACATCTTTGGAAATGCTGATGTCGGTGTAAATCCTGGCATTGTATTAATTTCATTAATGATAATTTCATTTGTTGGAGTAACAAAGAAATCAACTCGCGCCAAACCACTCGCGCCGATGGCTTTGAAGGCCTTGACTGCATATTCGCGAATCGCTCGATTGACAAGGGGATCAAATGGAGCGGGAATATCGATTCGAGTTGCTCCATCAAGATACTTTGCTTCGAAATCATAGAATTCAAAGTGAGGATCTATCCAGACTTTTCCAGGAAGTGAAGCCTTAGTCTCTCTACCAATCTGCAACACAGCGCATTCAACTTCTGCACCCACGATGGCGCTCTCAATAAGCACCTTTGAATCATAGGAAAGCGCTTCAGCCATAGCGGCAGCGAAATCTTTGTAATCTTTAACTTTCGCAGTACCGCGACTGGAACCTCCACGGGCTGCCTTCACGAAGACAGGAAGACCAAGCTTCTTTGCTGATTCAACAATCTCTTGGGGTGTGGCGCTCCACTCATCCGCAGTAACGGTGATTCCTGGCGCCCCTTGGATGCCATGTCGCGCAAATGCAATCTTTGACTCAGCCTTATCCATTGCAATTTCAGATGCTGCGGCTGCGCTACCTACATACTTGATGCCGACTAAGGCCAACTCTCGCTGTAGTTGCCCATCTTCTCCATAGGTACCGTGCAAGACAGGGAAAATTCGGTCAATGGGAAGTTTCTCCCCCTCGCATGTTAATCCTCCACGAGTACGGATTACTTCTGGGAAATCGCCAGTAATTGATGGAAGACGTTTGTTCTGCATCGCAAGCGGGTAATCAAGCGGAAGCAACATCCACTTACCTTCACGAGTTATTCCAATGAGCATTGGCTCGAATCGAGTACGGTCGATTGCTGAGAGAACGCCTGCAGCAGAGAGACATGAAATCTCATGTTCGCTACCTGGTCCACCGCAGAGAATCGCTACCTGTTTTCTCATCGGATGAAATTCTCTGCCTTGGTTGTGATCTCCATTAATCGTTGGAGCGCCTGCTCTGGAGTGAGCGAGCCATTAACGATATCGGCAACTGACTCGATCACGGGAACTTCAATGCCCACGCGATGGGCAATTTCGACAACTGCTCCTGCCGAGGCTACGCCTTCAACGGTCTTCGCAACCTTTTCGCGGGCAATCTCCATCGAGCCAGAACTTCCGAGAATCTCCCCGAAGGTACGGTTGCGTGAGAGCGGTGAACCACAACTTGCAACGAGATCACCCATGCCTGCCAGCCCTGCTGCGGTAAGTGGGTCTGAACCATGTGCGGCGCACAGTCGTGCAACTTCATTGAGTCCACGAGTAATAAGCATCGCCTGAGTGTTCTCGCCGAAGCCCATACCGATTGAGATACCTACCGAGAGCGCAATCACCGACTTAATCGCGCCCGCAAGTTCGCAACCCATAATGTCAGTTGATGTATAGGTTCTGTAATACGGAGTTCGGAAGAGTTCGCGAATGAAGTCCGCCAACTCCTGCGTTGACGCAGCCGCTACAGCACCAGCGGGCTGGCGCATCACAAGTTCATCGGCGAGGTTTGGCCCAGTAATGACGCCAACTTTAGCGATGCCCCACATCTCTTCGATGATCTCTGTCATTCGCATCTGAGTACTAATTTCAATGCCCTTGAGGGTGCTGACTACCACTGCATCTGGTGCGACTAAAGGTTTCCACTCAGCGAGCATCGTGCGCAATTGCTGCGCCGGGATTGCCAAGACATAAACCTTTGAATGAGCGAAAGCTGAATCGAGGTCAGAGCTGGCCTTAAGGCCCGCTGGAAGGAGATGGCCATCTAAATATTTTTTATTTGTATGCGCTGAATTGATCTCATTGACCACTTCATCGCTTCTACCCCAGAGGAGAACATCATTTCCAGCATCGTGGAGCACCTGCGCCATGGTTGAACCCCAGGCGCCAGCTCCAAATACGGTGACTTTCTGGCTCATTACTTTGCTTTCCTCTTCGCCTTTTCAAAATTGCCAATCTTGGGCAGGCTCGATGTATGCGGATCGAAAATTACTGCTGGACGTTTCTCGCCACGTAGATCCTCGAGCATTGCGGTAATCGCACCCATGATGGCAGCCGTTGCTTCGATGAGTGCCTGCGGATCCTCATGCTTGCCTTTCCAGCGTGAGAGATCCACTGGTGCACCTATGCGCATCTCAATCGTCTTTCGTGGAAAGAGGCGGATGCGATTTGTGTAGCGCGGAATAATCTTCTGAGAGCCCCATTGAGCAATTGGAATAACTGGCGTATCTGTAGCAAGTGCAAGACGCGCACAACCTGTCTTTGCCAACATTGGCCATAGGTTTTCGTCTCGAGTCAAAGTACCTTCTGGATAGACACCAACGAGGTGCCCCTTTTCTAGCAAAATTTTGGCGTGATCTACCGCCTTGCGGGCATCCTTTGACTCGCGCTCTACTGGAATCATGCCGGCGGCGAGAATAATCTTTCCAATAATGGGTGTGCGAAATACTCCAGATTTACCCAAGTACCGAGGTGCGCGACCGCTGGTAAAGAGAAGGTCAGTCAGAACTAATACATCCAGATATGAGATGTGATTCGAAGCAACTATCGCGCGGCCTACCTGCGGAATATTCTCGGTGCCACGCCAGTCACGCTTCATCGTGAGTCGAAAGAGTGGGATCAACACTTTGGTGCCGAATTTAAAGGCCAAGTTTGTGCCTAACGGCTTCCCCTTTGGCGGGTCATAGGAAACCTTGAACTCGGACATGGCTTAATTCTAATGGTGGAAAGCACGAATGGAGCCGGCAATTGCCGACTCCATTCGATGAAAGCTTAAAAAAGAATTACTTCTTCTTTGCTGCCTTCTTAACAACCTTCTTAGCTGCTGGCTTCTTCTTAGCTGGAGCCTTCTTAGCAACCTTCTTAGCTGCTGGCTTCTTCTTAGCTGGAGCCTTCTTAGCTGCTGGCTTTGCAGCTGCCTTAGCAACTGGCTTTACCTCTGGCTTTGGTGCTGGACCGAGCTTGCGATCGCCAGCGATAACTTCCTTAAGTGCCTTTGCAGGGAGGAAGCGAGCCTTCTTTGAAGCCTTGATCTTGATTGTCTCGCCTGTGAATGGGTTACGTCCCATACGTGCCTTGCGATCAACCTTCTTGAACTTTCCGAAGTCGTTGATCATGACATCGTTACCAGCTGACATGTTGCGAACGATTGTGTCGAAAACGATATCTACAGCGTGAGCTGCTTCCTTCTTGCTGCCGTTGAAGTGTGGGGCCAACGCAGCGATGAACTGGGCCTTATTCATGGATTTCCCCTAAGTTTTACGCGTAAAAAATTAAGCTTTTGCTTAACTACGTAAAACTTAAACCTTTAATAGGGGTGAGTGCGTTATTGCATTGCGCGTGTCGCGATTTTTTATTTCGCGAATTTTCCACTTTTTATGCGTAAAAACTCTCATTCTCACGTCGAGACTTTTTTTCAATCTCATAACCCCAGTGCAATTGTCAGCGTTTTACGCCTCTTTTAAGCGCGAATCGGAAGTGTTGTTGGCTTTAAAGGTGTGCGCTTTGCTTCAAAAGCATCAATTGACGCCTCTTGTGCGAGGGTAAGTCCGATGTCATCGAGACCTTCCATCAAGCGCCAACGGGTGTAATCATCGAGATCGAAGGTGAGTGTGACATCGCCATAAATGACGGTGCGTGAATCAAGATCGACGGTGATTGAAGTCGTTGGATCGGCTTCGATGGTTGCCCAAAGCTTCTCGACTTCTTCCTGCGAAATGATGACAGTGAGCAATCCGCCCTTAAGTGAGTTTCCACGGAAGATATCTGCAAAGCGACTTGAGATGACGGCCTTGAAGCCATAGTTCTGCAGCGCCCACACAGCATGCTCGCGCGATGAACCAGTTCCGAAGTCAGGTCCTGCAACGAGAACAGTGCCGCTCTTGTAAGCCTCTTGATTAAGAACAAAGTCAGGATCATTGCGCCAAGCAGAGAAGAGCCCATCTTCAAAACCGCTGCGTGTAACGCGCTTGAGGTAGACGGCTGGGATGATCTGATCGGTATCAACGTTTGAACGTCGAAGCGGAACGCCTGTGCCGGTATGCGAAATGAATTTTTCCATTATTTATGCCCCCTCTTACAAATCTGCCGGTGATGACAATGTGCCGCGAAGTGCAGTTGCGGCAGCTACCTGTGGGCTGACGAGGTGAGTTCGTCCACCCTTACCCTGACGTCCTTCAAAGTTACGGTTGGATGTAGATGCTGATCGCTCGCCTACGGCAAGCTGATCTGGGTTCATGCCAAGACACATAGAACATCCGGCATTACGCCATTCAGCTCCAGCATCCAGGAAGACCTTGTCGAGGCCCTCTGTCATCGCCTGCTGACGCACGCGCTCTGAACCGGGGACAACGAGCATGCGCAAAGTTGATGCAATCTTCTTGCCCTTGACGATATCTGCAGCAGCTCGAAGATCTTCGATACGGCCATTGGTGCACGAGCCCAAGAAAACAGTGTCAATCTTTATCTCTTTGAGTGGGGTGCCGGCTGTGAGACCCATGTATTCGAGCGCGTTCTTTGCCGCAACCTGATCAGTCTCACTTGCAAAATCAGATGGGTTGGGAACCTTTGCGCTCAGCGGCAGACCCTGTCCTGGGTTGGTTCCCCAGGTTACGAATGGCTCGAGTGAATCGCCATCAATTTCTACCTCTGCATCAAACTTGGCATCTGCATCGGTAAAGAGTGTCTTCCAGTACGCAACAGCGCCGTCGAAATCTTCTGGCGCATGTGGCTTGCCCTTGATGTACTCAAAGGTCTTCTCATCAGGTGCAATGAGACCAGCGCGGGCTCCGGCTTCGATAGACATGTTGCAGACCGTCATGCGGCCTTCCATTGAGAGATTACGGATTGCTTCACCGCGGTATTCGATGATGTAGCCCTGTCCCCCGCCGGTGCCAATCTTGGCAATAATCGCAAGGATGATGTCCTTAGCTGTAACGCCTGGCTTCAACTTTCCATTGACATTGATTGCCATTGTCTTTGGACGTCGTGATGAAAGAGTCTGGGTCGCAAGAACATGCTCAACCTCAGATGTTCCGATACCAAATGCAATCGCGCCAAATGCGCCGTGAGTTGAAGTATGCGAATCACCGCAAACAATTGTCATGCCGGGCTGAGTCACACCAAGTTGCGGACCAACTACGTGGACAACGCCTTGATCGACATCTCCTAATGAGTGAAGACGGACGCCGAATTCTTTACAGTTATTACGAAGAGTATCTACCTGCAACTTTGAGACAGGATCTGCAATTGGCTTTAAGATATCTAAAGTTGGAACGTTGTGATCTTCTGTAGCAATAGTTAAATCTGGGCGGCGCACTGTGCGATTTGTTAAGCGAAGTCCATCGAATGCCTGTGGGCTAGTTACTTCGTGGATGAGGTGGAGATCGATATAGAGCAGATCTGGTTCACCTTCGGCTGAGCGAACAATATGTTCTGCCCAAATCTTCTCTGCAAGTGTCTTACTCATCAGTACCCCCATCATTTTTCACGGTTATATTGCATCTCAACTAGTGGGATGTTAATATCACTCCATTGACAAGAAGAATAGCGGAGTCGGCGTTTTAGACAAAGCCGTAGCGATCCTCGGAACGCTTGAATCAGGGCCCCACTCGCTGGCAGAGCTTGTTGCTGTGACCGGAATCGCCCGTCCAACCGCTCACCGCCTCGCTGTCGCCCTTGAGCACCATCGCTTGGTAACTCGCGATCTCAACGGCCGCTTCGTTCTCGGCCCTCGCTCTGCTGAACTCGCACTAGCCGCTGGCGAGGATCGCTTAATCGCTGCAGCGGGTCCTGCGCTGGCTGCCCTCCGCGATGCAACCGGAGAATCCGCGCAACTCTATAAGCGTCAGGGAGATGTCCGTCTCTGCGTCGCAGTCGCCGAACGTTTATCAGGTCTTCGCGACTCGGTTCCAGTTGGAGCGGCTCTGACGATGCAGGCTGGATCTGCTGCACAAATTTTGATGGCCTGGGAAGATTCCGAGAAGATTCACCGCGGACTTAAGAATGCACGTTTTACCGCAGCACACTTATCCGCAGATCGTCGTCGCGGTTGGGCGCAATCAGTCGGTGAGCGCGAAGCAGGCGTTGCATCTGTCTCTGCTCCAGTGCGCGGACCTAATGGAAAAGTTATCGCCGCTGTTTCAATCTCAGGACCAATCGAACGTTTAGGTCGTCAGCCAGGTCGCCTTCACGCCGCAGCTGTTGTTGCTACTGCTGAGCGCCTCTCGGAGCATTTGAAGCAGGGTAAGTAAGTCCACCGTTTAGATGTCAGTCCAGCGCCAAATGGATTGGTTATCCCGCTCGTAAACTCTAAAATCTGCATATGAGAGTCAGAGTTGGAGTTTTCATCGCACTCCTTACTGCTCCTTTTTTTCTAGTTGTCGAACCTGCTCAAGCCGCCTACACATCCGGTGCCCTTATGCATTGGGATGCAGGTACCTCTTCCTCATACTCTGGAACAGGAACTACCTGGAGTGATCTTTCGGGAAATGGCTACACGGCAACTTTCAATAGCGCGCCTACATATTCGAGCAGCAACGGCGGCACTCTCACGTTGGGGTCTACTCCCCCATTTGCAACTATCAACTCATTTTCAACGAACTTCAGCGCTGGATTTAGCGCAACGTTCTACGCCGATTTCGGCGGAGCACAGAGCTGGGAGCGCATTATCGACTTTGGAGGCGGGCCCGCTTCTAGCAACATTGTTGTCGCGCGTGAAAGTACAACCGATAACCTAATTCTCAGTTTCTACGATGGATCAACGCAACTTGGATATTGCAAAGCAAATTCAATCATCTTACGTGGATTGAATCATTACTCTGTTGTAGCAAATGGAACAAATTGTTTCATCTACCGAAATGGCTCGCTCTGGGGAAACATCTCTCGATTCGATAGTAGCGATAATGCCGTTTCTGCAATGACCGCAGTTCCGCGCACTGTTTCACGTGCAAATAACTACATCGGCAAAAGTAACTGGGTTCAAGATGCTGCGTTTCAAGGAGTACTCGGTGAGCTATCCATTTACAACCGTGGACTTTCACCGTCAGAGGTCTATGCAAACTTTCTTGCTGAGAGTTTTCTCTGCACCTCCCCATACTTAACGACTACTTACTCTGGTAATACACGCTATATAAAGATTGTCGGCACCACCGGATGCCTTTGGATAATTCCAACTGGAGTCACTTCCATTGACTACTTGGTTGTCGGAGGTGGCGGTGGCGGTGGTGGATCAACAAACTCCAATAACCTGGGTGGCGGCGGTGGTGGTGCAGGTGGCGCGGCGGTAAGTGCAACTGGAGTGGCGGTAAGCGCAGGAGCCTTTATTCAAGCCTCTATCGGATTAGGCGGTAGTGGTGGATCTGCCGGTGCAAATGGCGGTTCGGGCACGGATACAGTTTTGAATATTTCTGGTTCGGTAGTTTCTGCCACAGGTGGGTCCGGAGGTGGACCTGGAACGGGTGCCAATGACGAGTTTTCTCTCTCAGGTGACGGTGGCTCAAATGGCAGCTATGTTGGTGGTGCAAGTGCTTGGGATGGCGGTGGTGGTGGTGCCGGAGCCGGCGGGGCTGGAAGCAACGGAATCGATATTGGTAGCCAGGGCGGCACCGGTGGCGCGGGCGGTACCGGTATCCAAAGCTCAATCTCAAGTAACTCATCGCAATGGTATGGATCCGGTGGCGGTGGTGGCGGTACGGCAACCACGAACGTCTCTCCGGCAAGTCAGAGCAATGGTTTTGGAGGCGCCGGTGGCAATAGCGGCGTGGGTGGTGCCGGTGGAATTATCTCTTCCGGTAGAGCGCAGGCTTCGAGCGGTACAAATGACACAGGCTCTGGTGGCGGTGGAGCAGGTTGGGTCTTTGACGGAACAATGAGTCGCAGCGGTGGCTCTGGTGCAAATGGAATCATCTTCATTAAATTTACGTTGGCCACAGTTAGCGTATCAAGCATCTCTGTTACATCTTCATCGGGTATCGACCAGGTCTATCGCAGCGATGAAACCATCACAGTCGTTGTGACATTTACGCAAAAAGTATTTATCACCGGAACACCCCGAATTCAAATTCAGGGGCTAACCTCTAAATACCTTAACTATCTCTCTGGTCTTGATACGACAACAATTACCTTCTCGTATACCCCGGCAAGTAATGACCTTGATTTAAATGGCTTTGAAATCAGTGCAAATTCATTATCTCTTAATGGCGGAACAATCACTGACTCATCCGGCGAGAACTCGACTATTACTCATAGCGCAATTTCTGCACTTGCCGCCAACGCAATTGATGGCAGGCTGAATTCGACTGCCACTATTTCTATCTCAACTAATCTGACCTACCGAACACCCTCAAGTATCACCGCAACAATCACTCAGTATGGAAAGGTGACTTTCTATATTGAAGGCAAGCGAATCCCGGGCTGTCTTAAGGTGCAGACATCAAATACCGCTGGTGCATATGCCGCCACTTGTTCCTTAGTGCCAGCGGTGAGAGGAAATAGATCGATCACGATTGAGTTCTTTAAGAGCGGCTCAAATTTAGTATCAACGACAGAGAGTAAGACTTTCTTTATTCTTAATAGGGCGACGAGACGCTAGTCGTTAAATTCGGTTCCGATTCCGAGTTCGCGCATCACTCGGGCAATCACCGGAAATCCAAAACCTTTACGCTGTAACAAGGATTGAATTCGGCGGATCTGAACATCAGGCTCGAGGCGCGACATAGTCGAGTACTTCTTCATCGCGAGTTCAAAGGCTGATTGATACTCAGCATCATCATCGATGGACTCTAGAGCGTGGTTGATCTCCTCTTGCGTGACCCCACGTTGACGAAGCTCTGTCGCAATGATTCGTTTAGAGATTTTTTTATGCTCATGGCGTGACTTTGCCCAAGCCAGCGCAAATTCTTGATCATTAACGAGGCCAGCCTCTTGCAACCGATAGATAGTCGCTTGCGCAACTTGTTCTTCGACTCCGCGGGCTTTGAGGTGAGTAAGCAGCTCCCCCTTACTCTTCGCACGAGCCACCAATGCATTGAGCGCAATGGCATATGCAGTTTCGTAAGGGTCGGAGCTGCTCTCTACCTTCTTATAGAGAAGTGAAATTAGAAATCAACCTCTGCTACCGCTTCATCAATCTCGGCGATCAGCGCTGCATCGACCTCAACTGGAACAAAGCTTGCGCGGATCTTGTTCTCGATATCGTTGGCGAGATCTGGGTTATCGAGGAGGAAGTTACGTGAGTTCTCCTTGCCCTGACCTAACTGATCGCCTTCGTAGGTATACCAAGCGCCAGACTTCTTGACGATGCCAAGATCTACACCCATATCAAGGAGTGAACCTTCGCGTGAGATACCTGTGCCGTAGATGATGTCGAATTCGGCCTGCTTGAAAGGTGGCGCCATCTTGTTCTTGACAACCTTTACGCGAGTACGGTTACCGACAGATTCTTGTCCATCCTTAAGAGTTTCAATACGACGGATATCAAGGCGTACAGATGCGTAGAACTTGAGCGCCTTTCCACCAGTTGTTGTCTCAGGTGAACCGAAGAAGACACCAATCTTGTCGCGGAGCTGGTTGATGAAGATTGCTGTTGTCTTTGACTGGTGAAGTGCACCAGTGATCTTACGAAGCGCCTGTGACATCAAACGAGCCTGGAGACCCATATGAGAATCACCCATTTCGCCTTCAATTTCTGCACGAGGAACAAGCGCTGCAACAGAGTCAACGACTACGAGATCGAGTGCGCCAGAGCGAACCAACATATCCATGATCTCAAGTGCTTGCTCACCGGTATCTGGCTGTGAGACAAGAAGTGCATCAATATCAACGCCGAGCTTCTTTGCATATTCTGCATCGAATGCATGCTCTGCATCGATAAAGGCGCAGATTCCGCCGAGCTTCTGTGCAGATGCAATTGCGTGAAGGGTAAGTGTTGTCTTACCTGAAGATTCTGGTCCGTAGATTTCTACGATTCGACCACGTGGAAGTCCACCGATGCCGAGCGCCATATCGAGCGCAACAGAACCTGTTGGAATTACCTCGATAACCTGTGCTTGCTTATCTGACATCTTGATAACTGCACCCTTACCAAACTGACGTTCGATTTGAGCGAGGGCGGTGTCGAGCGCCTTGTGGCGATCGGATGATGCTTTTTCATCGGCTTTACTTGGCTTTTCAGCTGCCATGAGCTTTTCTCCTTTTAATCGAACGTCGGGAGGGCGTTTCCCCCACCGAAGTTGATGCACTCAAAGCATTCAACTTTGAAAGCACCGGGTGGCCCAGAAGGTACGGAACTTCATCGACGGCCTACGAGCGTTATAGAGACGCTGTGGGCGGAAGAGTGAGACCGCTCTGGTTGTGCACGACCATTGCTGGCCGTGGGTAAAGGGTAGTCGAACATCTGTTCGAATACCACCTTAGACACACCGGGAATCTAACGGCTAGCACCGACAAATGAGCTCATACCCCAGCCATACTCACGCCCATGCTCATCCTCCTGCCGCCCTCTGAGAAGAAGGTCGAAACCACGCGCCCCACAGCGGCGATGGGTGTCTATACGGGAGTTCTTTACCAGGCCCTCGATTGGTCTTCGCTCTCGCAGGCCGCCAAGAAGCGTGGCGAAAGCTCGGTGGCAATAATCAGCGCAAAATATGGCCTCGTGCGACCTTCAACAAAGATTGAACATTACAAAGAGAAGATCAATAACAAAGTGATGGCGCCAATTGTTGAGCAAGCATTGCTGGGAGTTAAGGCTCCGCTGATTGTCGATTGCAGATCATCAACATATAAGACAGTTTGGAAGTCCCCCGTAGATATCACAGTTGAGGTGAAAGTTTCAACGGTCGTAGATGGGGTGCGGACTGTGGTGACACATATGTCGAAGAAGACCCGCGGTGAAATCACCCGCTGGTTGCTGCAATCGCGTTCGATAGCAAAGAGCCCAGAGGATCTCTACGCCATTGTCTCTGAGAAATATCCCTGTGCGCTCACGCCATCTGATGGCGTCAACCCATGGGTCTTAGAAGTTATCGCTGTTTAGCGGTTTCAACTGGGCACTGCTTACATACAGCGCGCCAAATTTCATCCGCTTCCAGCCCTGCCTTTAAGGCCTCGTTGACCGTCTTGCTGCCGAGTTCGCTGATTGCAATATCTTGCGAGAATGAAGGAGCCCACTCTTCGCCAAAAGAGAGAACTAATCGCTCTCGCAGATCTGAGATTCGCATTAATTAAAAGAGAGTATCTGTCGCTAAGTGTGCAGCTTGTTCGCGTGATTGTTCGGCCGTGATTGGCTGCATTACCTGACCCAGTAACCAACGCATTGCAATACCTGTACCAGGCTTTGATTGGGTTGCGCCGAAGATAATCTGGGCAATGGTGATGTAGTGCTCTGATGCGGTATTTGTCATCGCTGCAACAAGTACATCTGCATCATAGATACGCATTGCAGCAAGTGCTGAATCAGTTGAGATTGAAATAGAGAGCGATTCAAGAGCATCTGCTGGGGTACCGGCAGTCGTTGCTAGCTCGGCTAGGCGATGTACCTCAGAGTCAACTAGCGCTGCAAGAACTGCATCTTTATCTCGGTAATGGTTATATAACGTCGCACGGGAAACTTCAGAGTGGTCAGCAATCTCGATCATAGAAAGACCCGAGATTCCCTTAAGAGAAATTAACTCTTTGGTACCGGCAAGAATTGCAGATTCAGTACGACGGTGTGCGCTTGCTTGGAGCGAATATTTAGGCTGCATCGACAACAACGAGCTTTGCTGTCTCAGTAGATGTGATCTCTAGAGTTACTTCGCTCATGAGTGAGCCGAGTGTGAGACCAAGTGCTTCACAGATTGAATTAAGGAGCTCAGATGATGCTTCTTTCTGGCCTCGTTCAACTTCAGAGAGGTAACCGAGAGAGACTCGTGCATCACGAGCGACATCACGTAAGGTGCGAGATTGCTCTGTGCGGGCGCGACGAAGGGCCTGTCCTACAGATTCACGTAGCAAGATCATCACAACCACCCCTTTCGCATACTCTCGAACTCGTTAGCTAAGGATACGGGCAAAGGCGCCAATCGCGCTGGATATAGCGCCAGTTCGGATTCCCTCGCGCCCGCTATCGAGCTGTAATTGAATCGTCTGATTGACCGGGCCACGGATGGCGATCCAGACGGTGCCCTCAGGGATGCCCTGGTAATCGCCAGGTCCTGCGACGCCGGTCGTCGCAATCCCCCAGGTAGTACCGAACTTACCTCGCACCGCATCTGCCATAGCGTTTGCGACCTCTTCACTGACAACGTTGTATTTTTCAATGAGCGATGAATCGACTCCCAAAATATTGATCTTTACCTCATTTGAGTATGCGATTACACCGCCGAGAAAAACTTTAGATGCTCCAGAAGCTGAAGTTATTGCGCTTCCCAATCCCCCAGAGGTCACCGATTCGGCAACAGCGAGAGTTTCACCACGTGCATCAAGTGAGGAGATTACATTTCTGGCATGAGCGCGAAGTGGCATGCCGATAAGTATGCTCTTTCTCGCTCTAACTTTCTACCCTAGGCAAGCGCTATCGGGTACGGCGCCACTTAACGATGTAATCGATTCCGGTCCAGATTGTTAAGCCGATTGCAGAGGCCATAAAGCCATCACGGAACGGATGGAGAATCTCTGGCAGCGGAAGAATATAGAAACCTACGCCGAAATTTTGAGAGAGGGTCTTGATCTTGCCGCCCTTACTCGCTGGGATTACTCCATTACGAATAACGAGCAGACGGAAGATTGTTATTCCGATTTCACGGAATAAGATGATGAAGACTATCCACCACGGGAAGCGATCGAGAATTGCTAAAGAAATCATCGCTGAACCAATGAGCGCCTTATCGGCGACTGGATCAAGGAATGCACCGAGCGGTGTAGTACGACCGGTCTTTCGGGCCCAATGTCCATCGAGAATATCTGTCATGCCTAGGATGAAGTAAATCAACCAAGCAATTGATTGCCACATCGCATTGGGGCTATGGAAGAGCGCCCAGACTCCAGCCGGAATTAGCGCGATTCGTAGGACAGTGAGCCAATTGGGTGTAAAGACAATTGCCATTTAGAGCGGCCTCGCAACGAGATCTGCACCCATAGAATCGATGACAACTGCATCTATATATTGTCCTACCGCAAAATTTGTTCCGATAAATGATGTTGTTCCATCTACCTCTGGCCCTTGATGCGCAGCGCGACCTTCTTGTAGCTCTGCATCTTCAATTAAAACGCGAACGTTTTCGCCGATGCGTGCCTGTGCACGAGCAGAGACCATCTCATCTGCCAGACGAGAAAGTGACTCGACCCGCTCTTTAATAACATCCTCATCAACTTTATCGGCGTGATCAAGAGCTTCAGTGTTGTCCTCATCTGAATAACCAAATACACCAATGGCATCAAGTTTGGCCGCGGCGATGAAGTTCGCGAGGTCGTTGTAATCTTCTTCGGTCTCACCAGGGAAGCCAACAATAAAGTTTGAACGGATGCCGGCCTCAGGTGATAGCGCACGAATCTGATTGATTAAATGGAGGAACTTCTCAGAATCACCAAAGCGACGCATCCGACGAAGCACTGTCGCACTTGTATGCTGGAATGAAAGATCGAAGTATGGAGCAACCTTCTCGGTCTCAATCATCGCTTGAAGCAATGAAGGGCGAACCTCAGCCGGCTGGAGGTAGGAAAGTCGAACGCGCTCGACGCCTGGGATATCAGTAAAGCTCTTGAGGGATTTCTCCATCAACTTGAGGTCGCCGAGGTCTTTTCCATAGGAAGTTGTATTTTCGCTGACCAGAAAGAGTTCGGTCACGCCATTCTGGGCGAGCCATTGCGCCTCTTCTAAGATTTCTTGCGGTGGACGGGAAACAAAAGAACCGCGGAAGTATGGAATCGCACAGAAAGAACAACGACGATCACAGCCCGAAGCAATCTTAAGCGGGGCCCAGGGCGCATTTCCGAGACGTTTTCTAAAGAGCGAACCACCTGCACCTACCTGCGATGTGTGTTCGGCATCGCGGACTTCGCGGCGAGCTTCTGCACGCGCAACAGGTGTAATCGGAAGAAGTGCTCGACGATCCTGCGGAGTGTGAGATGTATGAGTGTTGCCAGATAAAATCGATTGCAGCTTTGCCGAGATATCTTGGTAATCGTCGAAGCCAAGGATTGCATCTGCTTCTGGGAGGGCTTCTGCCAACTCTTTTCCATAACGTTCGGCCATGCAACCAACAGCAACAACAGCTTTGGTTACGCCATGGCCCTTCAATGAGTTTGCCTCTAAGAGCGCATCTACCGAATCCTTCTTCGCGGATTCGATAAAGCCACAAGTATTGACTACCGCTACCTGTGCCTCATCAGCATCTGCAACCAGGGTCCAACCTTCGGCGGCTAAGCGACCTGCCAGCTCTTCCGAATCAACTTCGTTGCGGGCGCAGCCCATCGTAACGATTGCAACGGTGCGAGACATAGGGGTGATAGTACAGGTTTAGCGGAAGGTGCGACGTACTTCCTGGTTCTGTCCGCCGAGTGGTGCAAGTAACTCACCATTGACAGTCACATCGAGCCCTGCGGGATTACTGAAATAAACGCTGATAGATGTTGTTGCCTCGAAGGATTTGGTCTCTCCTTGAAAGAGCGATCCCTTGAAGAGACGCTGACCGTCGACCACGATATCGACAGATGAATTGCCACGAGATGCTACGACCGAGAGTGTGACTCCCCCAGCAGCCGGTGACTCTGATGTCGATGCGCTTGGAGTTGGTTCTGGCGATGTCGAGACCATAGGAGAAGCTGATGGGGAGGCCGATTCGACCGCGACAGGTTTTATCGAGTTCGAACTATTGACGTTTGAGTAAATAACTTGCGCAACACCGAGCACGAGAAGAATCGAAATCGAAAATGCGGCTGGAACTTTCCAAGAGAGATTCTTCTTCTCCTGCGGAACGCGAGTGACGCTATTTTCTGCAAGCATCTCATTGATGCTTCGGCTCTCGACTGAATGTTCTGCGTTGTAGAGATCTACAAGTTGATTTGCATCGAGATTTAACTTGGGCGCGATGTTGCGTAGATGTCCTCGGGCGTAGATGTCTCCGCCACAATGAGAGAAATTATTTCCCTCCATCTCGCCTAAAAGTCCAGCACGAACACTCGTCATGGATGAGAGATCATCGAGTGATAATCCGGCGGCAGAGCGCGCCGATTTAAGCACCTCGCCAAGATTCATTTGACTCCCGCCCTCATTGATTGCCTGGGCTAATTTTACCTACCTCGAATGGATATCGCCTAGCCCAAGGGTTCGATCGAGGTTAAATCACCCCTATCTCCACCCGTGCTCAGTAATCGCGGAGCGTGGCAAGAACCGAATCTAGCTCTTCGTTGGTAACCAGAACGATGCGAGCCTTAGAACCCTCTGATGGACCAACGATTCCTCGTGACTCCATCAAATCCATTAAGCGACCAGCTTTTGCAAAACCGACTCGCAACTTACGTTGCAACATTGATGTAGATCCAAATTGTGTTCCGACAACGAGTTCAACTGCCTGACAGAGAAGTTCTAAATCGTCACCAATCTCTTTATCGATCATCTTTGAAGATTGTGGAGCAACGGTGACATCCTCACGGTAGCGAGGCTTTAACTGCTTCTTCACGTGATTTGTTACTGCTTCAATTTCGCGCTCTGATACATATGCACCCTGAATTCGGATTGCACGGCTTGCACCCATCGGAATAAATAGCCCATCGCCTTGTCCGATGAGTTTTTCCGCACCAGGTGAATCTAAGATAACTCGACTATCTGCAAGAGATGACGTCGCAAAAGAGAGACGTGAAGGAACGTTCGCCTTGATCAAGCCTGTAACAACATCGACAGATGGTCGCTGTGTTGCAAGAACAAGGTGGATACCAGCAGAACGAGCAAGCTGGGTGATTCGAACAACTGACTCTTCTACCTCACGAGCGGCGACCATCATCAAATCTGCAAGCTCATCGATAACGACTAGAAGATAGGGATATGGCTCAAGGACTCGATCTGATCCTGGAGGTGCAACTACCTTTCCGGCACGAACTGCCTTATTGAAATCATCGATGTGACGGAAGCCGAAGTTTGCTAGGTCTTCGTAGCGAAGATCCATCTCTCGCACCACCCAGGTAAGTGCATCTGCAGCTTTCTTGGGGTTGGTAATAATTGGAGTAATGAGGTGTGGAATACCCTCATAGGCGGTGAGTTCTACACGCTTAGGGTCGATAAGAATAAGTCGGACTTCATCTGGAGTTGCGCGCATCATGATTGATGTAATCATCGAGTTAATCATCGATGACTTACCAGCACCTGTTGCACCAGCAACGAGTAGGTGTGGCATCTTCGCTAAGTTGGCACAGACAAAGTTACCTTCAACATCCTTACCAAGTGCAACGAGCATTGGGTGATGATCCTGACCGGCAACACTTGAACGCATAACATCGCCAAGTGCCACAATCTCACGGTCGGTATTAGGAATTTCGATACCCACTGCAGATTTGCCAGGGATCGGCGAGAGGATACGGACCTCACTACTTGCAACCGCATAAGAAATATTCTTCGATAGCGCAGTAATTCGCTCGACCTTCACCGCATTACCAAGTTCAACTTCATAGCGCGTAACAGTTGGGCCACGCATAAAGCCAGTTACTTGTGCATCGATATCAAATTGCTTAAAGACTTCTGTGAGCGCAGCAACGACGGTGTCATTTGCCTTGCTCTTACCCTTTGAGGCCGGCCCCACCTTAAGCAGATCCTGTGAAGGCAGCTCATACTTTGAATCGCCAGTCAGGAGCAACTGCTCTGGGCGTTGATTGCTCTTCGGCGGCTCTTTTAATTGCGCCTCTAGTGGCTTAGGCACCTCAACGGTGAACTCTTCATCAAACTCTGCTTCTTCCAGTTCTTCCTCTGGCGCATCTCCATGCCAGGCAACAACGGGAGTTTCGAAGGGCGGTGTATCTGAGATTTCGAAATCTTCTTCTTCGCGGACTCGGCGCTTTGATTTGAGCCAAATAGCAATAACTTTAATTCTTGAAACTACCGAGCTAATTGGCGTAGCTGTGACTACTAATAAACCTAAGAAGATGAGAGCGAGAAGTATTGGGACCGCTAGGAAAGAACCGCCTACGATTTTGGAGAGGGAGAGGGCTGTGTAATATCCAATCTGGCCGCCGCCTTCACGAATTGCAGTCAGGCCAGTTACTGGATTCATCCCAAGTGAGCCATTATCAAAATGTGCCAAGCCGGTAAGACTGATCAGAATTACTAGTACTCCAACAATCTCTCGCCCGAGCCCCTGCTTATCATCTGGTTTACGGAATGTACGTAAGGCAAAGTAGAAGAAGATCAAAGGTGAGATTATCGCGACCGTACCAAGTGCGCCGTAGAGAAATGCGAAGATTGCATTTCCAAAGAAGTTATCGCCATGCGCCCAGGTACCTGAAACTGCGACTATTCCCAGAGCTAGAAGAGAGAGCGCTGATGCATCTCGATAATCATCTGGATGAACCTCTTGCGAAGATCGAGAAATGCCACGGATTGCAGAACCAATAGCCCTTGCAGTTGCGCTCCAGGATGAAAGGAGCGCTGAAAGGATTACAGTCAGTAGCGGACGCTTGCTGCTCTGCTTCTTAGTTGTGCGTTTTCTCTTTGCCACACGCTCAATCTTAGGTGGAGAGTTTTACTGAATACGGGAAGGCGCGCCGACTTTAGACTTCGATGACAACCGGAACAATCATCGGCTTTCGGCGATGTTTCTGTCCCACCCAAGTTCCGATAGTGCGTCGAACCACCTGCGAAAGTTGATGTGTTCCATTTGTGCCGCCAGCAACTGCATGTGCCAGCGCTTTCTCAATGTCCCCGCGCACCTCATCAAATAGCGCAGCATCTTCATTAAATCCTCGGGCATGGATATCAGGGCCTGCAACAATCTTTCCACTTTGAGAATCGATAACTACAATGACAGAGATAAATCCTTCTTCTCCCAAGATGCGTCGATCTTTTAAGGAATCTTCCGTGATATCACCGATGCTCTGACCATCAACATAGACAAAGCCGACCGGGATAGATCCTGCTACTTCAGCAACATGATCTACGAGATCAATCACGATTCCGTTCTCAGCGATAAAGGTATTTTCTCTCGGGACACCTGACTGAATCGCGAGCTCAGCATTAGCCTTGAGGTGGCGCCATTCACCATGGATTGGCATCGCATACTTGGGCTTGACGATGTTGTAGCAATAGAGGAGCTCCCCCGCTGCCGCATGTCCAGAAACATGCACAAGCGCATTTGCCTTATGAACAACCTTTGCACCAAAGCGAGTGAGTTCGTTGATGACGCGATAGACAGAATTCTCATTACCCGGAATCAATGAAGAGGCGAGAATAATGGTGTCGCCTTCGCCAACCCGAATCTGGTGATCTCCATTTGCCATGCGAGAGAGCGCTGCCATTGGCTCGCCTTGTGAACCTGTTGAAATCAAAACTACATTATTGCCATAGTCTTCAAGATTCTTTAACTCGATGACAGTTCCAGAAGGAATGTTGAGGTAACCCATATCTTCCGCAATCTTCATATTACGCACCATTGAGCGCCCGATGAAGCAGACCCAACGACCGTGTTCATGAGCAACATCAATCACCTGCTGAACGCGGTGCACATGTGAAGAGAATGAAGCGACGATTACCCGCTTCTTTGTCGTTGCAATGACGCGATGAAGCGCAGGCATGATTTCGCGCTCAGCCGGAGTAAAACCAGGAATATCTGCATTAGTAGAGTCGGCTAGGAAGATGTCGACACCTTCTTCTCCGAGGCGAGCAAAGCTAGCTAAATCTGTTGTTCGACCATCGAGTGGAAGTTGATCCATCTTAAAGTCACCAGTTGCAAGAACCATCCCAGCCTTTGTTCGGATAGCAACTGCAAGTGCGTCGGGAATCGAGTGGTTTACAGCGATACATTCGAGATCAAACCCTGCCAACTTAAAGCGATTGCCCTCACGAACTTCATGGGTCATGGGGCCGATGCGATGCTCTTTGCACTTAGCGGTAATTAGGGCAATCGTAAGCGGTGAACCATAGAGCGGAATATCTACTCTCTCGCGTAATAAATATGGAACTGCACCAATGTGATCTTCGTGGCCATGCGTTAAGAAGATTCCGACCACATCATCGAGGCGATCACGGATATAACTAAAGTCAGGCAAGATAAGGTCGATACCTGGTTGATTATCTTCCGGAAAGAGAACTCCACAATCGACAATCAATAACTTTCCATCGGTCTCAAAGACAGTCATATTGCGACCAATTTCGGAGATTCCACCGAGAGCGACAATGCGAAGGCCGCCGGCAGGTAACTTGCTCGGGGTGCCTAAATTTGGATGAGGATGTTGTGTCATCCTAGAAATAACTTCATTCTGGATTAATTTTTCAGCGCGACGCCACCAGCGATGAGATCGTTGCGTAACTGCTCGATCTGTTCTGGTGTTGCATCGACGAGAGGAAGACGAGTGGTGCCGCCAGGAAGTCCCAAGAGTCCCATTGCAGCTTTGGTAAGGATTGCTCCTTGTGTTCGGAATGTTCCGGTAAATACCGGAAGCAACTTCTGATGAATCTCGAGAGCCTTTGCCGCATCTCCAGCAAACCATGCATCGAGCATCG
>Ga0209230_10000223_pt1 | contig 21746 bp, 12 predicted proteins | sample LakOntMetagenome_FD_187467 | JGI IMG/M metagenome (GOLD analysis project Ga0209230, IMG submission 187467) | Freshwater and sediment microbial communities from Lake Ontario - Sta 18 epilimnion Metagenome (SPAdes) (version 2) | ecosystem: Environmental > Aquatic > Freshwater > Lentic | place... | reverse complement strand
CAAGACAGACAAGCTGTCTTCCCTCAACGCGACCATCGATGTGGACGCCAAGAGCCTGTCCAACATCCTGGTTGCCAAGGCGGGAACCCTCGAGGTCACCACGGTCACCTCCACTGTTGCCAACATCAACGTGAGCGCCAAGAGCCTGAGCAACATCACCAACGTGAGCGCCCAGGCGGTTGCCGCCCCCGTCATGGAGGCTACATCCACCACCCTGAGCAACGTGACCACGGTCAACGCCGACAACACGATCTACCTGTCTGGCAAGTCGCTCAGCAATGTCGCCACTGGCTACGTGGACACGGTCAAGACAGACAAGCTGTCTTCCCTCAACGCAACCATCGATGTGGACGCCAAGAGCCTGTCCAACATCCTTGTTGCCAAGGCTGGAACCCTCGAGGTCACCACGGTCACCTCCACTGTTGCCAACATCGACGTGAGCGCCAAGAGCCTGAGCAACATCACCAACGTGAGCGCCCAGGCGGTTGCCGCCCCCACCATGGAGGCTACATCCACCACCCTGAGCAACTTGACCACCCTCAACACCGACAACACGATCTACCTGTCTGGCAAGTCGCTCAGCAACGTGGCTGTCGGATACGTGGACACGGTCATGACAGACAAGCTGTCTTCGCTCAACTCGACCATCGACGTGGACCAGAAGACCCTGTCCAACATCCTGGTTGCCAAGGCGGGAACCCTCGAGGTCACCACGGTTACCTCCACTGTTGCCAACATCGACGTGAGCGCCAAGAGCCTGAGCAACATCACGAACGTGGTTGCCGAAACTGTCCAAACGACAGTGCTCACAACCTCATCTGATGCCATTGACGTGAACCTGAAGTCCCTGAGCAACATATCGGCAATCAAAGCCGCTTTGCTGCAAACATCAAACATCACTTCGTTGGTCCAAAACATAAATGTTACAGCGAAGACTCTTAGCAACGTGGCTGCCATATCGACAGAGGCAATTACAGCTGAGGGCGACAACATCAATGTGTCGGGCAAGACCCTGAGCAACCTTGCTGGTCTTGATGCCGATACACTGCGTGTGAGCACCATCACTTCTCTGGACAGCGCCATTGACATGTCTGGAAAGACGATGAGCAACATTGATACCGTGCGCTCGGTGACAGTGGAGACAGATGTGCTGTCCTCTACAAAGACGCACATCGATGTCAGCGGTCTAAGCATGAGCAATGTTAGCCTGCTCCGCGCCGATACAGTTGAACTCAATACCATCACCAGCACTGGAACGGTTATTGACGCAACTTATACGACGCTAAGCAACATTGGAACTGTTGATACAGCCACGCTGTTCGTTAACAACATCGACAGTCGCGCCGAGAACATCAGCTTCCAGACCAAGACACTGAGCAACATTGGAAACATGCTGGTGAACAATGGTTCTACTCTGTACACCAACTCGATTGCTCCCACCACAGGAGTGAGCGTGGATTACAATGGAAACGACATCATCGGTGTACGTGACCTCACTATTTCGGGAAGCATCAAAGTGGGCGGTGAGTTCTATGTGATGGACACCACCACTTGCAACACCAGCCAGTTCCGCATTGAGAACGATGGCACTGGACCTGCTCTGGTTGTCAACCAGCTCGGCGATAACCACGTTGCTCAGTTCCAGGACGACAGCAACGTTGTCTTCTTCATCAAAGACGGAGGTCAAGCGGCGTTCGGTAGCTTCGGTGGCGCCATTGACGAAACCCTTCCTGCATCGACCGTGTATGTGCAAGGTCCGGCTGCCAGCAACCAGACTGCTCTGTACGTGGAGCAGGAGTCGGCTGGATATGATGTTGCTAACTTTGTTGGAAGCACAGGATGCAACGTTGTTGTGAAAGATGATGGTCGCGTCCTTGCCACAGGGCTCATTGACGCCGTGGGCGGTTTCCGTGTGAACGGAATAGAGATTGTCGGTCCCACGGGTATCATCGAGAAGGGAGTCATCCCCACCCTCGAAGTACCTCAGATACCCGACCTTCCAGCCAGCATCGTTACCAGCGGACAGTTCGACAGTGCTCGTATCCCCTACAACGTTGCCGGTGGTAGCATCCGCGTGAACTCCACAAGTGGAAACGTCGCCGTTGGCTTGACATCCGCCCCCTCCGCCACACTGGACGTGGGAGGATCCATCAAAGCCCGCGATCAGCTGATAACCTCCAACATTGCCCCTCTGGGCGGAAACAGCATCTCCTTCAACAATGCTCGTATCCTAGATGTGGACCAGATTGTGGTTCGCAGCAACATCACCATCCTCATGGACGGTGTCAACACGTTCACCAACCTGCCCTCGGATGTTGTCCGCCTGGATAGTGTTACAGGTAAGATCGATGAGGCATACCTAGGTTCCAACCTAGTGAAACTGGACACCAATACCGGTCTCATCAACCCCAGCATTCTGCCGGTTGTTGATACTGGACGCCGAACGACGGTCCACACGACCGATCGCGTGGGTGTGGGAACGAAGAGGCCCGCCCAGAAGTTCCACGTGTACGGAACAGCCGTTGTGGAAGCCGGTCGCATGGGTATCGGAACGACCAACCCCAACATTGGTCTGCTCCATGTGGTGGACAACAACGGACCTGCCGTTACCGCATACATTGAGCAACAGGGAACACAAGACGTGCTCCGAGTGGTTGGAAGCAACCTCATGCCCCTGCTGTTCGTGAACGCCAACAACAGCGTGGGTATCCGAACTGCCACCCCCAGCTCGGACTATGCGCTGGATGTCAACGGTGCTATCCGCGCCAGCTCCATTGCAGTGGAGAGCTTTACCACGACAGCCAGCTCGATCAACTTCAGCGACGCCACTCTCAGCAACATCCAACAGGTGATCATGGAAGACCTCGTTGTGTCTTCCACCGCCACCTTCGCCGCCGGCACTCGTGTGGTACAGAAGGATGTTGGAACCGGATATGTGTTGGAAGCTGACCTGCCCCAGAACATCGCCTACCTGGATCCTTCCAGCAACCAGCTCCCCATCAGCCTCATTCCCGTTGACCAAATCTTGGCTAGCGGCAGTGGTCTCCAGTTCTTCGACAGCAACGTCGGCATTGGAACAGCGTCTCCTCAGCAGAAACTGCACGTGGAGGGCAGCGTGACCATCATGAACGGCAAGTTGGGTGTTGGAGTCCAGAACCCAGTGTACGAAGTGCACGTCGCCAACGGTATGGGTTACTTCTCCGACGGTATCGTGACCGATGAAATCAACACCACAACCGACGCCCCTCTGCGCGTGACCACCTCCATCGTCCCCAGCTCTAACCTGGCGTTCGATCTTGGTTCGTCTACGATGCGATGGCGCGATCTGTACCTCTCTGGAAACACCATTGACCTTGGAGGAACACAGATTACAAAGGTGGAGGGATCTTCGGCGGTAAGCATTGGAGCCGTCACCCTGGGTGGTGACACCAACAACTTCGATGGCGACATGATCGTGAGTGGAACACTGCGAACATCCAACCTGGTCGTGCTTGGAGATTATGTTACCCTAAACACGGTCACCAGCAACACGGAACAGGTGGTCGTCAGCAACGACGGCACCGGACCTGCCCTGAAGGTGACCCAGACCGGCGCCAACTCGATCGCCGAGTTCTACGACGGCGAAAGTGGTGTTGCCGTGGTCATTGTGGACGGTGGCAACATGGGTGTGGGCACAGCAACTCCGGCGTACAAGTTGGACGTTGCCGGCACAATCGGTGCTGCCGAAGTGGTGACAACCACATTGAGTGCTGACAGCGTGTCAGCCTCTACTGTAGGTGGTTCCATGGCGTTCGGCTCTGCCGTGCGCATCACTGGATACTCCAGCAACCTGTACGATATCCCCGATGTTTCGTTCGGTAACAGCGATACAGCCTCGTATGTGTCGCTCCGTGCCGATTACAACATCCAAGCTCAGTCCTTCCTGGCTGTGTCGGATCGTCGTATCAAGTCGGAAATCGTTGACTCGTCTCCCTCTGCTGACATGCAGGCAATCCTGCGCATCCCTGTGCACCGTTTCCGCATGGTTGAGACAAACGAGCCTACCATCGGTTTCATTGCCCAGGAGGTTCGTGAGGCTGCGCCGTTCGCCGTGCAGCTCACAACGGGAGTCATCCCCAGCATCATGAAGTATGCCGAGGACATTGACAACGAAGACCGCGTCGTGACCATCGAGGGACATGGACTGGAAGAGGGCGACTTTGTTCGAGTCCTTGTGGATAGCCGCGAAATCATGGTGCGTGTGACAGCAGCCCTGTCTACCGATCTGTTCAGAATCGACCAAGAGCTCGAGGGAGGTCACATCTTCTTCTACGGCAAGATGGTGAGGGACTTCCACGTCATCAACCACGACAAGCTTTTGGCTCTGGCGTTCAACGGTATCAAGGTGCTGCACCGCAAGGCAGTGGATGCCGAGGCAGCACTCAGCGAAGCCAATGAGCGCATCAGGCGCCTGGAGGAGGCTGTGTTTGGTTCCAAGTAAAGCGAATAAGCAACGCTGCTAGCTAGTAAAGGAAGCTAGTCAAGTAAAAAAGAAAATGATAAGTGAGTTCAGTTATTTTTGTTTTTCTCTATTGTTTATTGTAGAGTGTGACGCAAACCGATGTCGATTCATATTGGTGAAGGTTCAATTTCCAGCGACACGTCACGTGAGCGAATTGTATTAACATCGCCCCAATCAGAGTTAATTCAAATCACATCTACAAGTAAAAATGCCTATATTACGTTTGTCACCAACCCGACCATTGATTCTTCTACTTTCTCTATCGGAAAAACAAGTAATATTTTTGACCTAATGTATGGAAAAGAATCGCTTATGTCTTTATCTCCTAAAGAAACCAGGTTATTTTCAGAAACATTGATAATCAAAGACATCGCGACGAGAAACGCGACTGTTTCATCTAATTTAATAGTTCAACTAAACGGACCCACGGACATATTTAAGGTTGTACAATCAAATGCCGTCCCGCTAACTTTGATGCAACAAAGCATGACATCTACATACTTTAATCAAAGTGTTGGAATTGGGACATCTTCTCCAGAATACAAATTGCATGTAATGGGACGTATTTACTCTACCGAGACCATTACAGGATCAAACATAGTAACCAACAAAATTCAGAGTAATAATACCCTGACGACTCCCATTACGATGGCTAACAATGTAAAGATAGATGGAAATTTAATTATAGGAGGTAGACTTGATGTCCAAGAATTTTCTACCGGTACTACAAGTTATACATCACTTACTGCCGAACAATTGAATGTAAAAAAAATAGTTGCCGCTAATTCAGACACAATTATATACATTGAACAATCGGGCAATCAATCCTGCAACATTATTGACATTAAAAGAAAGGAATATCTCTCCCCTTTGTTGTCGCTGAACTCGTTTGGCTTAGGACTGGGTGTTTCGAATTGTACATCGGCAATTGAAATTCAAACACTAGGAACCTATCGATCAAATCTACCTATTATTTCAATAAATTCGGCGTCTACGAAACCGTTGGTGGTTGACAAAGACGCGAACGTCGGTATACACGTGCCAACGCCGCAACATCCATTGCATATAAGACATGACGCAATGACTCAATATGTTTCGTCGAATATCTTTGTAGTGTATGATAGTAATGTAGATTTTGCATCTTTACCTGTCGATCTGTATTCGAATGTAGGGTTGTTCATATCATCAAACGTAACCGGTAGCAATGATGGCTGTAATATATATGACGTGACGTTACAAACATCAACGATTATCCCATCGAATAATAAAATCCTAGGCGTGTACCAGTATGGTGATCAGGAAGCAGCTTTCTTATCTTATTTAACCTCCTTCTCAAATGATGTTCCCATTTTTGAAGTGTCGTCGAATGGAACGCTTTATTTAGGAAATCCACAAAAAACAAACTCAGGGGAATACTCGATTCATACAACAAAACCGATATATTCAAGCACAATCTATACAGATACACTTTTACTACCATCGACGTCCGCATCCACGTCACTCAACTTGGGCAATGGTAGCAAAGTTGTCGCGCAAGATTTGGAATCTTCCAATGTAAATACATCAAATATATTTTCCCTGCAAATGACTGCTTGTAACATAACCACAAACTCCCTTGCACTTCCTGGTGTGGCTATCACAAACGCGTTTGCAATTACGTTGCCCCAGATGTCCTATACTGGCGATGTTTTTACGATACGAGAGTTTGCAAACAGCCCAATAGCCAATGATGGTTTATTGCGTATCACGTCTTCTAGTAATACTACTGCAACATCCGCGGTATCCATTCAGGGTTATCCAAATATCGAAACTGGAATATCGATTCATTCAGGATTACACAAAGGAGCTTATTTGCGCTTTGACACACCGAATATACAAGCTATAAATCCTGGAAGCTTGTCAAATGCAGGAGTCATCGGACTAAACAACCAGGGACATTTAGTGATGTCCTATCAACGAGACGTGACTGATAACACAGTTAAAAAGATGTTGGTTACACCCACCTACACATCGTTTGGAAATGGACTCGTAATAACAGATTCTGCTTATGTTGGAATTGGTTTTGCCCAGCAAGGAGGGGGGGTTCCCGACAAAGGATTTCAGGTAAAGAGCAATAAGATCTTGTTTGAAACCCCAGGATCTCTGCCAATGGTGTACATATCCAATGACAATAATGGAATTGGGCAAATGGGTATAGGAACAACATCTACGTCTTATCCATTGCATGTGATAGGCGATATTTATAGTAGCACAAACATTCGAGGTCAACAGGGATTCTTTTCATCCAATATAACAGTCGTAGGACAAGCCACGATTACAGGAAACGTTTATGCAAACAAAAACATCCTGACTTCTTCCGATTCAAACTTGAAGGAAGACTTGAAACCAATTGTCAATGCGATGGATAAAGTAAATGCATTGACTGGCTATACGTATTATCCAATTCAAGGAAAAGAAGCAGGAAAACGAATGACTGGGCTGATTGCACAAGAAGTCGAGAAAGTGCTTCCAGAGGCAGTGAGTGTTCAACCGAATGGGTTTTTGTCGGTAGCATATGGAAATATAGCAGGTCTATTTGTCGAAGCTATAAAAGAGATGAAAAAAGACATGGGTGAAATGAAAGCCGAAATTATCTCACTTCGGGCGCAGCTCAAAACCCTTTTGTGAGAAAAAATCAACACTTATCTATGAAAAACATTTACATATTATCGGGCTCATAAAAACACATGTATGCATTTGAGAGCTCTGTTCGTAAATGTTTTTCGTCAATCTTGCTTACCGTCAAGTCGTCATGACGCCACCATGTTTGGTCATTGGGACATTTGCAAGTCGCGACATAATGACCACCGTGATAACCGCCTTGATGTGTTCCCACCCCTTTCAAAGCGTACTTCGGTAGTTTGTAAGGACCAATGCAGAACTGGTTTAGACGTACGTACTGTGGAATTGAAATCGATCGGGAAATCTTTGCAAGCCTGTCGGAATAAGCAAATCGTTTTAAAGTGATGGATAGCATCATGGGCGTCCGCCACAACCGACATGACTTTTGACCGCCTACGTGGTTGCATTTTTCACACTTCCACTCAGGTAGCAACTCGTCACTAAAATATGCATGTAAGCACTGTTCCATTGTTTCTGCATATTCTGGGATGGGAACAGACAGGCAGGTGAAGTTCTCATAACTGTCCGATTTAAATTTACAGCTAGAACAAGTTATTTGATGGTGAATAAGACCTTGACTTTGCAAAGCCCAAGAACTGACACATTTATGAATGCTCTTCGCCCAGTAAGTTTCGCTATTTTTTACGAGTTCCAAATATTCCCGATCACTCTGTGGTGACAACATTCCTAGTACCTTTTTTGGATGCTCCTCTGCCCAAGCTACATTCTCTTCCCCAAGTTCTTCCTCAATAATGGATAGAATATAGATCCATAGCTCGCCCATATCTAGTTGCTCTCCTCGTGGAAACAGATCACTCCCTAAGGTGCCATGCAAACTTTTAATAAACTTGTGCGGAATGACTGATTTATCATTGATCCATAAATGTTTTAATATTTCCTGCAACTCGAGAGTGAGACATATGCCTTGGCGATTTGGGTGACACTTGATATTATCAGCAAGTAGCAACTTTCTTAAGACATTCATATGACCTATACACTGAACTAGTGTGTTAACCCCGCACGTGTTGCCAATGTTTCCTAAGCCTTGAAGCCCTGATCCTATTATGTTGGTGTTTTCATTTGCCATCAGTCCGTTACTTGGAAACGAAGGACCCCTTTAAGTGGTTTCCTTCTCCTGTTCAGGTTTTAGTTTATGTTCAACAAAAAGATTGTCTAAGATCGTTTGCGCCTTCTTTTTTCCAATAAAAGGCAGAGCAGACAGTTGCTTCAGGCGCTCATTGGCTGGAAGGGGATCCAATCGTTTAATAAACTGTACCATACTTGGGTAGGCGTCGGCGATCGCATTAGCAACTTTCATAGATACGCCCGGGATTTGACAAAGCATGAGCCGATAGCACACATCCGGGGTAATGTTTTCAATCTTGCGTTTCTTTGCTTTTAAGCTACTGAGGTACGTAGCATCTGCAGATGTTAGGCTACTCATTACTTCTCCATCTCCGCCAGTGCCTGCACCAGTGCCAGTGCCAGTGCCAGCACCAGCACTAGCGCCACCAAACTTTGCAGGATCTTTTGACAGACGCATCGCAAGTTCAACTATCCATGATGCCGTCTCATGCGCATCTTTCGTAAGGGTAACATGGACACCGTCACGGAACACCATGGATATCCAAGATCCAATGAACACAGCAGGTCGAAGACCATGCATCGTGCTATTGTTGTCTACCATTGCTCCAAACGAAGGTGCACCTTCCATCATGTACATGATTCGATTCGCGGGGGCGTGCGATAGAAGGCGCAGCTTTTGCTCTTTTAAACGACCATCTTTAATACTCGCAGCCCAATCAGCGATTGTTTTCCTTTCCAAAATAAACTCAGTACCCGCATCAGTCTGCAAAGTAATATCTCCAATTTCTAAAGGCGCAAAGACCAGGTCTATTCCTCCATGGTCACTTGTACTCGAGTTGGCTTCCAATTGTTTTTTTACAAATTCATAAAGAACGCGTTCACGATAATCAATAGTAATCTTTACAGACATAACCTTGAACAAGTCAATCAAGACGTCCTTATATACGAAAAATGCATAAAAATGCAACATAACAAACACGAGGAGCACAAAAAGACTATAATTAAATATATCGTTTTTCTGTAGAGTACGTTCTCTTTCCGTTGTGTTTAGAGTTCCAGCCATGTCTTTAGAAGTAAAACCAACTGAATGGGTTCAACCGAACAGAGTTGGTTTCCTTCATTGGGTGTATAAGACCTTCCACCCAGACCATTACCCGACGAAAGAAAGTTCAGATGCGATCACTGGCTGTGCTTGCAATGCAGCAGAAAACAAGAAGTGTCCCGCGCACCGGTCGATCAATCTGTTTCCCGCCCAACGCTTCGTACGTGACTATATGCAGTTCAAAAGCCCTTATCGGGGCATGTTACTATTCCACGGACTCGGATCAGGCAAAAGTGCGAGCTCATTAGCAGCTGCGGAAGGCTTCTTGCAACGTCATCGCAAAGTGTTTGTCATGCTACCAGCCTCCCTAGCGCCCAACTATCGCAAGGAAATCCTGTCGCATGCCTACCTGTCGGTTGTGAAACGTGGACGATGGACGGAAGTGTCGTATGATGTACTCGATGATGAGAAGATGAAAGCAATCATGGAAGCTCATCGCATCCCCCGCGCTTGGCTCCTAAAAAAGAAGGGAAAAGCTTGGTTGCCCGTTGAGAAAGGCGCCCCAGTTGGAGAAGGAAGCCGCTGGAAAGAGCTTACTGACGAAGCCAGGGAAAAGGTGAATGAAACACTGGATATGATGATTGATTCCCGTTTTGAGTTTATACACTACAACGGTCTCACTCGTGATCAACTAGACAAGCTAACAAAAAGGGTAGATGGCAAGGACACTGTCAACCCATTTGACAACTCGTTCGTAGTGATAGATGAGGCGCACAACTTTATCTCAAGGGTTACAAACAGAAGACAAATCCCATATCGTGTGTACAAGCTGTTGATGCAGGCAAAAGGCATGAAGATTGTGCTGCTGTCCGGTACTCCTATGATCAACCATCCGTTTGAACTCTGCCACATGATGAATCTGGTGCGGGGACCCCAATATGTACAAGAATGGACGCTTTCAAAATCAAAAGCAAGTGAAGTAAATGAGATCAAAGGAGATTTGTCTTCGGAAGCTGTCCGTGCCATTTTAATGAAAGACCACCAGCTCAAGCACATGATCGATCATGTCCAAGTAGACATCAAAAATGCTTCAAGAAAGCTTTACATAACCCTTTTACCTGCAGGTTTCCGTTGGAATAAAGAGATCGATTTACTGACCTCTAGTGATCAACCTATTCCAAAGATGCAAGCAACACAGGCTCAAATACGCGACGTGCTTGCAAAGGCTGGGCTTACTGCACACGAGAAGGTAAACATTCACGGCGAGTTTGCACTGCCCGATGACTTAGAAGAGTTCCAAAATTTGTTCTTGGAAGAGTACGTAGACAATGATGAACCAAAGGCGCGCGTGAAAAACTCAGACCTGTTCATGCGTCGCGTACTCGGTGTTGTCAGCTACTATCGTTCGGCAGGTGAGGATATGTTTCCCAGCGTATCCGACACCATCTTCGAGGAGGTTCCTATGTCGGATTATCAATACGGAAAATACCTAGAAGTCCGCTATAGAGAGCTGCACATGGAGCTTGCGAGAAAGCGTAGGGCACGCGGTGAACAGAATAGTCTCTTCGATAATAAAGGTAGTGTTTACCGTGCTTTCAGTCGTATGTTGTGCAATTTTGCCTTTCCTGAAATGGAGCACAAGAGACTGTACCCAATGGATGTCCGTGTGTCGCTGAAAAGGGAACTGGATATGTTGCGCGAGGATGGCGAAGAGGACGTCAAGACAGAGACAGAGGTAAAGGAGAAAGAGGCTAATGCCGGAGCCAAGGCAGCCCAGGCAGCCCAGACAGCCCAGACAGCCAAGCAAGCCGCCTATAAAAAGCAGGAAGCAGCCGTGTTAAAAGCTTTGAAGAGCCAAACAACGAAAGACGGAAACGTTGTTTTCAAAGATAACTCCGACAAAGTACAAAAAGTATATGAAACGATGATTGACCGGGTAATGACGGAGCTGGAGACCAGGGGTGCCGAGTTTTTAACACCGGAACAGCTGCCTCTGTACTCGCCCAAGTTTGCCAAAATGGTTACAAACATAGAAGCTTCTCCAGGCAAGAGTCTTATGTACTCTCAATTCAGAAACGTGGAAGGACTCGGTTTATTCGCGATGGTGCTCCGTCATCGTGGCTGGGTAGAGATTAAGTTGAAAAAAGTGGGGGGCGTCTATCGCATTGCAAACGCCAAGACGGTCATGGACCCTAAGTTCAACAAGCGCAGGTTCATACGCTTCCCTGAAGACCGCACGGAACAAAAGATCCTACTCAACTTGTACAATGGAGCTTACGATAATCTTCCAGGCAATATCAAAGGAGACACGGCTGCGGCTATCATAGGAGACAAAGACGAAGAGTTAAAAATAAAAAAGAATCTCTATGGTGACTTTGTCTCCCTACTTATGATTACGCAGTCTGGTGCCGAAGGTATCAGTTTGAAAAATGTGCGCCAGGTACATATAACGGAGAGCTTCTGGCAGTCTGTGCGCATTGACCAAGTGATAGGACGAGCTGTTCGTGCATGCAGTCACGATGGTCTTCCAAAGGAAGAGAGGAACGTGAAGGTGTACATGTACGTCTCTACGTTTACACCGAAGCAAGGTTCGGACTTTACGATTCGACAGACGGATCATTCACTCACATCTGACCAGCATTTATTGGAGCTTTCAAAACAGAAGGATGACATCGTGGGTCAGTTCTTAAAAATGCTAAAAATAGCGAGCGTTGACTGTGTCCGTAACGCCCGCTTTAACAACCCAAGAGAACAGGGCTTCCAATGCTATTCTTTCCCTCTTCAACTTGACAAAGACGACTTCGCAGTGAATCCAAGATTGACCAAAGATGAGCTGGATGACCAGCGCATGTCTCGTGTTCGCAATCGGTCTTGGAAAGGACAAGTTGTCCTGGATCCTAAAACGAACAAAAAATATGTACGAAAGGAGACAGATGCTGCAAAGATGTACCAATATGACGCATATGTAAATGCGGGAGTATTAGTTCCTATATAGGTGCTATTATTAATTTTTTTAAACATTATTATTATTATTCATTTATTTTTTTAGTAGTTTTCTTTGCAGGTTTGACTGGATTCAGTTGACTGGGCTTTGGCTTGCTTGCTGTTGATTTTGATTTTTTTCCGCTTGATTTTTTCGGCGCTTTACTTCCGCCTTTTGTGTCAATCCGTTTTTGTTCAGTCTTCTTCCATTTCCTTCATTTCCTTTTCACTAAGAGGGCGTTTGCTCTTAGTTTGGTTTTTTGTCTTATCAGATCCTTTTGAGAATAAATCATCGAACACAAGTCCCTTTTTACTATTGGGTTTGAATAGTTTTGTAAATGCTGTCTTCATCTTCTAATAGAAAAAAAGATAAAAATCGAGATGACTCGTTATAGGTTAGGAAACAAAGATTGGTCAATTGTTGTACGGACGCAAAATAGGCGATGGAGAAGGATACCTAGCAAGAAGAGAATAACTGTCGTAAGAAGGAATGAGGTCTTAAACAAGCGAGACAGCAGGTACCCCCCAATGATAGTAGCCACAACGTCGAGGATCGCGATATTGAATAAACGCACGGAGTGAAACCCCTTGTTGGGTTCACCAAAGATGGTGCTATACCGACAAAGCATGGGTTAGGTAGTTCTATCTATACTATCCGATTACAATATTTTATTTGTTATGTTTTTTGTAAAAAATTTCCACTTTTAAAAAAAGCTTTTTTCAAATTCCTTTTTACAATTTTTTAGCGCGCCCCCCGAATTATTTTTACTCATGAGTAAGTCTACTCGTCAGTCACGATTCTCACTTAAAAAATAAAATATTGACTGCTTGTATAGTGTCTTGCTCACTTACTCAATGGTTGCTCACTGTTGTTTGTATTGCGATTATAGCTCTGCTAGAAGGTATAATGTAGATAGACATACCATAATGGTACATGAAAAAAATAAAAATGATAAAAAAGATAACAGTATATATAGTATAGATAACAATAAACAGTGCCAAAATGTTATCATTCCTTGCCAAAATGTTATCATTCCTGGCCAAAATGTTATCCCTCCGTGCCAAAATGTTATCATTCCTGGCCAAAATGTTACCCTTCCTGTCCAAAATGTAACCCTTTGTGATAATGCTGAAGACACACCCGATGTATCGTCATACAACTGTTCGGCTTGCTACAAAAGTTTTCCAACGGAACGCAACTTAGACAGACATTTGAAAACATGCAAGAAAATAAGCACCCCAAACGAGTGTATTTTCTGTCACAATATATTTACAAGTCGGTGCAACAAATCCAGACACCAAAATACATGTAGCATGCGTAACGCTCTTGCACTTGTACCTGTTAACGATACAACTAATACTAATAATACGAATAATATAACTAATAATAACAATATAACTAATAATACTAACAATAATACTAATAATAACAACATAACAAACAACGTCAACGTCACTAATATCATTGTACCTATGCCTTTCTCACTCGACGACGACGAGTTCCGATTCAAAGTAGACCATCTCAGCAAGAGCGACTTCAAGCAGATATGGGATCAACCAAACCCAGAGATTGGCTTCCGTCGCTTCTTTACAGCTTTGTGGAAAAAACACGAGAATCGCGTGGTAAAGAAAACGTCGCACAAAGACAAGTACAACCATGTACATATAGGAAACAACAAGTGGAGTTTAGAGCAGGATAAGATGGTCTTCCCGAAAATAACCCAAGAGCTATCAAGTGCTGCATTAGAGAACGTAAACGAACACACAAAAATGAAGATGGAAAACGTATCGGTCCATCAAATACTAAAGTACCTCGATAGGGTGAATACAGAGGAGGAGCCTGAAGTGTCCGATGCAGTCTGTCACGTAAAGTCGTTAGTGATTAACCTGACGAGGCAAATATTAGAAGAGCAAGAACAAGTGAAGGACGTTGTTGATGAGAATGAAAAATAAAAACAAATCATCCCATCGATTGTTGTTACGACGATTTATGTTGTTTATGTCTATGCGAATAAAAAAACGATAAACGACATATATGGACGGGATGCAATTATTGAACGAGCAAAGAAAAGTATTGTATTATTATAATGAACATTTGTGTAATCGATAATTATACGGATACAACACTTTCGGTTGATTTTTCTAAATTATTTCGTAAAATCGATAAAACGGTTGTAATAACCACATATAGTAGCACCGAAAATGAATTACTACATAAAATACGTAGCGGTTCATTCGACGCAATCATGCTAACGGGTTCGGATCGACGAATTAAAACGGATAGAGTATTACCTGTTGCTTTATTGAAACTTAAAATACCGATATTAGGAATTTGTTATGGTTTTCAGTGGATGACCCACGTACTCGATGGAACACTGTCGTCTTTTGAAAATAATAAAAATTGCAATTATACCAAATTTTTAACAATCGATGAACCATTTGTAGTTTCAAGACGATTATATACATTATCTCATCACGATTATATTACAAAAGTTCCAAAGGGTTTTGTGGATACGCTTGTATATAATAATATGATATTTATGGCATTTGACAAAAAGAATAAACACGTGGGGATTCAGTTTCATCCCGAAAAACACAGTCCATCGGCGATCGAATTTTTTAGAAGTTGGATTATGTACTTAAAGAAAAATTGAGATTAACAATATGTTTAGAACAATATAAGTGAATGGAATTTGCAACGCCTTATCGGGTCTCTACGATTACGTGTAATGGGACACTTGGAAAGAACATAGGGGAGGTGTATCTGGATCATTTTTTCGATAAAATTGAGATTACATTTGGAACCTGATTGGTTTTGCCGACCTGATCTCATTATAATAGTCTTGAATGATACATTCAATCCGTGTGGCTTCCACTGTCGGCACCCGGAAAGAATATTGTACCTTTTTCATTTCTTGAAGATGCTGCATTTCCATGCATAGGACTTGGTCCTCAAGCAAGTGAACCGAAGATGTGCTTGCGTAGATGGGTCTCATGAACATAACGAACGCTGACATAAATGCACCGATGAGCTCCTTGTATTTATAGTTGGTCCGGATGAAGCTAACTATGACTTGGCGCTGCTCGAGGGTGACTTGACCCTGGCACTGCTCCGTGACAGAGAGGACAAACTGTGCTTGTGCTTTACTGAGTTTCATATTGACTTGATTTGATTTAGCGATGTATATAGATCAATCATTTTTTTTGTTCCTCTCTAGGTGCAATCTGTGAATTTTATGAATCACCCTGTGGAAATGGTTCACCACATCATCCCAGTGATAGTTGGTGAGGATGTCTTCCCGTGCTTTTTTGCCGTGCTTTTTCATCAAGGATGGGTTTTGGTAGTACTTCCAAATCGCATTGGCAAAGTCAGCCGGGTCACTGCACTCTGCCTCCCCACCCACAGCATCCCGGTCATTGGAAACAACATAGTTCCACTTGGTATCTACTAGTAGTGCGTTCTGGTCGTTGAAAAACTCCCGGAAACCTCCTAGCTTGGGCACCACTTGCGGGTTGCCAACTGCAGCCATCTCAAAGTTGCAAAGACCGTACCCCTCGCCGTCGCACGTGTTGACCCCAATGTCAGCTGCATTATAGACAATGTTCACCTCTTTGTCAGTCAGCTGCTGAGGCTTGGAGATAGCCACCAGGTAATCGTTCACCAGCTCCTCCTTGAGACCTCGTTTCTTCAACTCGCGCAGGAATAGCTCGGGAAGCTCCCAACAAGCGTTCAGCGCTGTGCCGATTAAAAACTTGATGGGTTTGTATTTGCGCTCGGGGTGGGCTTTCATGAGTTGTTGGTGCTTCTTGACTACTTCCGCGTACGCCATGATGCAGTGGTCCCAGCGCTTTCTCGGCTGGTTCCGGTTCATATTGAGAACGACAAATGCGTCCTGGGGCACTTGGAAATAGATTCGTGCCAACTTTTTGGAGATGGGGTAGAACAAGTCTGGATCAAAGCCATGGGGGAACACATCAATTGGGATCTTTTCATCAATTCCTTGCTCGCGCACAATCTTGCCCCAATAGTCAGTGAAAGCGATGATGTGCTGGAAGTGGTCATTCAACAGTTTGATGTACTTTCGTTTCTGGTTCAAGTACACTTGGTCGATGTATGACACGAGCGCAAACTCTTTGCTCTGGGTTTCCTTAAAGGTTTCCACAATGTTTGCGGCAAGAAGCGTCGTTACTGCCATGTCGTTGTAAATAATGACTACGTCCTGGGGATTAGCTTTCAAATACGCCCCCACCTCTTTTTCACCAAAACCACCTCGTTTAGGTTCCTCTGAATCCAGGGCGCTGTGCACTTTGACGCCCTCAATCGGCTCTCGGTGAGTTCGGGTCTGTTGAAAGTTTTGGAAGCCGTAGATGGTCAAATCGATATCCTCTTTCTTTGCGATTCTCTTTGCCATCTCATTTACCACTTTGGAGTAGCCATTGTACTGCTGTGGGTGTGTTCCGCAGAAAAGCACGCGTATCTTTTTAGGGCTCTTCTCTGAGTCTGGAGACGGAGAATAAGGGACGCTTGGAGTTGAAGCATCAGCGTTAATCGAAGCTCCACTAATGCTGCCGCTGCTACCACCGCTCGACACGTTTGATTCAACGGCTAGCTGTTCCATTCCCGTCTGGATAGCATTTGCTCCTCCAACATTAGAACATGTTAATTCATCGTTCTTTGGAGACAACACGATGTTTGCAGATGCACCACTCTCGGATCCAACAATTGTTCCACGCGCAAGAAACATTTTGAACGATTGCTTTAATCGATTATCATCACCTTGTCCTTATATGTTGCAAGCAATGGCCTTTGCCAGCAGCGTCTTGCCCGTGCCCGGCGGCCCGTACAGCAGCACTCCCTTGAAAGTTTAAAACGCCCCTATTAGATAACACGTAAGGGATATAAAGAAATGGATTGAATACAAGATGAGTATATGAGGGTAGTCGTTCAACCCAATGATTTGCTCGTTTCCTTCTGTGGACTGTCTCCTTAACGGAGTAGAAGGAGATTTTTAATTTGTCGCGGGTGGTGTATTCTACTCCGCATTTGGTTCAGAAACCAATCAGGCATGCTACATCGGCATGAGAGTGATGCTCCCTCTGGGTTGCTCCGCAACCTTCCAACCAAACTATCACAGCGATGAGCAATCGCTAACGTTGACACAATAATAGCCCTTTATAGGGGCGATTTAAAGTTTCAACGGTGTATACCAGTCATAGACGTATATATCGACGCTTATTTTTGCTATAACCTTTTATAGAGAGGATATGCACGCAAGGTCGCAACCATATCAGTTAAACCAAGCAGGGGACGCCCATGCAGGTTTATTTGAAGACATACAGACTCGCGACAACCAATCGGTCCGCATGGGACAGGCTGCGGGCAAATACAGCACAGGGTCCTTTAATGTTTTTAGTGGATACGAAGCAGGAAAAGAAAGTACAACAGCGTCCTATGGAACATACATTGGTTTTCAAGCAGGATTTTATGCAGGTCCAACTGCGATTGCAAACACCTACGTAGGTGCTCTTTGTGGAAAAGGCGCGGCAGCCGGAACCAGAGCACAAGAAACAGTGGGCGTTGGATTTGGATGCTTAGAAGCTTCCAGAGATCAAAAACAGTCTGTATACATTGGTGCATATAGCGGAAGAGAAGCAGCCAGCACATTCAAGTCGGTCGCCATTGGATACAGGGCTGCAGAGAGAACATTGGATGGAATAGAAAACGTGTATATCGGTTCGGAAGTAGCCCAAGATGCCCGATCGGGTCATCGAAATTGCGCAATCGGGTTCCAGAGTTTTCGAGCCAACTTTCTCGGTGGCTCGGAGAATGTAGCAGTTGGCGCCTATAGTGGTTACAGCAACTTTGGAAGCGGAAATAGCTATATTGGTTATCGATGCGGAGAATATGGATCTCCTAGCGACGCTTCCTATAATACTGCACTAGGCGCCTATGCTCTACAGACAGTTGCAGGAGGATCCAATTGTGTCATCGGGTATGGTGCCGAAGGACTGGGAACAAGCAACAGTGCGTTTGGGATGCAGGCGATTGCGAACGGCGACGGTCACTGCGTTGTTGGTATGAATGCACAAACGTACGGATACGGAAATACAGTCATTGGATCTGATGCAGCCGCAGGTTCATTGTCAATAGACAGCAACGCCACGCTGAATGTCTCCATAGGACATAAAACAATGAAGTTCGGAGGAGGAATTGGTAATGTAGTGGCTGGCGCAGAAGGGGGGCAGTATGTGACGGGAGACTTCAACACCTTGATTGCGTACAATGTTGGACAATCACTGAAAACCGGAAGCTGCAATGTTTTTGTAGGTGTAGGCGCGGATGCATATAATCCAGATACAGATAATGCGATTGTCATTGGAACCACGGGAGTGTTCGGAACGAACGAAACAATCAGTATAGGACAATCAATTGAGAATAAGCGTCCAAAAAGTACTTTGATTGGATACGATATTGTTTCAGATGCAGACAACACAATCGTTATCGGTACGCAAGTATCTGTAGAGTCAGTCAGTTTCTATCGAGACCCTCTTATCTATTCATTTGTCGATGCTGTGTTTAGCGACGCTGTGTCCAAGTATGGTGTTAGCAACATCGATTATGGCACTCTTCTCTTAAACCCATCGGGAACTCCGAATAACAACGCTACGATCGGGCGTTTCACAAGCAATACAATCAATAGTTCTCAATATACCCGTAAAGGTTACCCCGAGAAAAGTCTCAGCTACAGTTTACTGGATGCAGTACCTGGCTATTTTATCCACCAGGGTCTAGTCCTTCCCGTATTGGACCAACCGACAAGTAGTGTCCTTCAACTCCCTTCTATTCTAGATGTGTTTAACAGGTCACCCAACATAGATGTATCATGTAATGTACCGAATGTTACCTATACGTCCAACGTTGAAAAAATAGATATGTCGTGGGAAGCGCAGAATAGCTCTTTGGGAATCGTAACAAACGTTTTTCAAACACAACAAAGCAACGCTCAGATCCCTATCTATGTCCCAAAACAAAGCAGATATCCCATTGTTGCCACAGCAACTGTACAACAGACAAATGTGCCTATTACGGATGTTGTTTCTAATCTTGTAAACTCACAAGAAGGTTTGTTAGTAAACCTATCGGTCGCCAATTCTCTTACGTACAGCCAAAATGGTGTTACGCCAAATGAAAATGATAAACAGATGTTCTATATATCCGAGTTCCCTATGTTCGGACGAGTAGACAAAAGCACAATAGATGCAGGAAGTGGTGTGAACATTGAATATGTATATACATCGTACCGAACATCTGCTTTTGCCACGTCAGATACCATGAGATTGACGCCGGTTCTCCAGAAGGTCGATCCAAACAACTCTTACGTATATGGAGTCATGGGTTCAAATGATATTACAGTAAACATGACTTTTACCGGCTCTCAAGTAGCCTACACCGACATGGTCTACACTAATCAATCAAATATATTGTTTCAACCTTCATTTGTTGTCCAAATCCCAAATCGTACAAAACCGGAGCCATTAAACATCACTTCGTTGTCAAGTAACCTGTCGTTAAAGTACAATAATATAAAGTATACGTCGAATGACATTGATACGATGGTGTCTTGTAATATATACGAGTATCCTAGCTCCGCATTGCCGACGTATATATCTCAATTGGGTGTCAGCAAAAACGAAGTGTTTCACAAGTTCCAAGAAGCTTCATCCAAATATCTATTTACTTCTCAAAATCTGAATGCGGGAGAAGGCATATTTAGTAGTATCGAAACAAATCTTTCTAGTCTATCAACTTTAGTAAGTTTATCTAATCTATCAAGTGCAGCAAGTCTTTCAAATCTGTCTGTTACGATTGACAAGTTTGTTTCTGCCTCCAACAACTTGGGTTGGATTACGACGCTATCTTCTCAGTCGTATAATATCGGTGCGTGGACCGACTTTGTTTCCGCCTTCAACAACTGGCAAAGTAGCACCAACTCATATTATAAAACATCAGATGAATCCGTCCAAATTGGTAGCAGTGTTGAATCATTCAACAACATATATAATGCTTCGGGTACACAAAATCTTTTAACTAAATTCAATACATTTGCATCATCTGTAACATTGTCAAATCTAACCTCAGCCAGCACGTTAAATGCAAGCGCAGAGACAAAGACAGCGTTGCTTGCAATAAAAAAAGGTGGAATCTACGGAGCACTAAGTGAAGGTTTGACAAGCAATATAGATGAATATCAAATAAAGTACGAGAAAACCCGCAAGGCTTATAATGGTGATATTCCTCGTCTGTTTATGTCCTATACAGACGTGATTAGTAATAGCATACAATTACAGGTATCAGATCCAGCGATCAAGACCACGGTTAAAGGTGAGTTGGGCGGCAATCTATTTTCATTTGACTTGAGCCCAACAGAAGAGGCTGAGTATCGTAGACCAATAACTGTAACATATAACGTGCGGTGCTCACTGTCCAATCTGTTTGATAAAATTGAATTACCTCTACATTCGGTTCCAGCGCAGAGTTCTAATTATCTAAAAGATTTTCCCAAATACGGAAAAGCGACTCTGTCGTCTGTCAACAATTCATTGTTGCAATACAGTGTAACCGATCCGTTTACGAAATACACAAAAGACCAGCTTGCATATGTGAGCGTGGATACGTCAACACCAGCTTCGTCGTCAAAGTCTGCTTTAACTCGTTTTGAACTAATCAGACAACCTACCTTGCTATCACTCCCAATCATAGCACCAGTGTTTTTATTGGACACCATATTGGCAGAATCAAATATATTCATTGAATCCAAAGAAACAGCAAGAACAACCCTAAGCAACATCAAGTCCATTACGATGAACTCATGCAATATTCTTGTGGTAGATGGAATAAAGTTATCTACAACTGAACACTTAGGCGGACAACTACCTAACATAATTACGCCCATACTAAATTATAGTAGCAAACCCTACCAACAGGTCGTCTCGTCTAATGTATTTGAAACTACCACAACGTCGCTGACCAATATTGACACAACCGCATCATATCAAGCGACAGCAACAATTGCTAATGCCACGTCCAATATCACGGAAACGTATTCATATTCATTCGTTGATAAAACTTGGATTTTGACAACCGATCCTATCACCGTTAGTTACGGTTCTCCTGAAGTGGGTAATATAAACGGATCCGTAAGTAGCAACATTTTGATTGATACTAAATATTTCATCACACAAAGCAATATACCTATATTGACCACGGTCACGTCAAATATGGATACGTGGGTGTATGAGTTTCAAGTTGTGGATGCATTTAATACTGATCTGTTGACATCTAACGTATCCAAGGAATATTCACCGGTAATAGTTCAACCACAACCCTATGTGTCAACAGAACCCGCCACTATATCCATTCGCGAGACGTATAAGATGTTCTCAAAAATAAAAACACACAAACCATAAGATCGG
>Ga0209230_10000222_pt1 | contig 21751 bp, 20 predicted proteins | sample LakOntMetagenome_FD_187467 | JGI IMG/M metagenome (GOLD analysis project Ga0209230, IMG submission 187467) | Freshwater and sediment microbial communities from Lake Ontario - Sta 18 epilimnion Metagenome (SPAdes) (version 2) | ecosystem: Environmental > Aquatic > Freshwater > Lentic | place... | reverse complement strand
GGTCCCGTAAGCACCCTTTTCGCAAGCACGGACAAAGGCTTCGGTCCGTTTCTGCAGCGCATTCCACTTTACCCGGAGGGCTTGCGATTCATCAGGCAGGACGCGGCCGTCTTCGGCGGCGCTGACGACTTCGGTGATGATGACGCTGAACTCCTTGACCAAGGCGTTGGCGTCGCGAGCCAACAACGGGCTGGCCGTCCCCGCTTCATCGCGCACGAAATGCCCACCGGCCTGTTGGGCTAACCAATCAACGATTCGATCGTCGCCGGTGGCGGCGACCAACTTGGCCACGCGTTCGAGCGGATTGGTGTGGCCACTACCGCGCTCGGCGGGCTCGCGCCACTTGTAGAGCATCGACGCCGAAACCCCGACGGCGCTGGCGACCCGCTTATGCGCCGCGACTTGGGCATTCTTACCGCCGGCCGCCGCCGGCGAGTCCCCCACGTGCAGCAAGGCTTCCTGCATGACGGTGTGGGCCTCCTTGATATGGGTGCGACGGGGGGAGGGGGCTTTTTTGCTCATGAAGCAGGTTATGCTAAGGAGGGGCGGTAATTCCACCCCTGTTTTATAGAATACCGCCGCAAAAAAGTATGGATAAGCTCCCCGCCCAGCCTAATTTGTCGGCATGCTAGCGATTCTGACAGCCCATGGGGAAGTTTCCCTGGTCCTCCCCATCAGTTTACTCCTCGGGGGCTTACTCCTCATCGCTGCGGAGTTCTTCCTCCCCACCATCGTCCTCGGATTCATCGGTGCGGTCGTATCCTTCACGGGTATCTACTTATCGGCGGAGGCCGGCGGGGGCGTGGGTCTACTCTTTGCCGCCGTTTTCGTGGTGATCTTTATCTTGGAATTCGTCGCTTTCCGTCGGTTGCTACCGCAGACGGGCGTCGGTCGCTCCATGACTAACGCGAGTAGCAACGATGGGTCGGCCGTTCCCTCGCCCGCCGCGCTCGCCCCTTATGTCGGCAAGACCGCTGTAGCCACCACGGTGTTGGCGCCTTCAGGCACCATCGAGGTGGAAGGCCGCTTGCTTGAAGCCATCACCCTCGACGGCTTTGCGGAGCGCGGCGTTGCCGTGACCATTGTCGAAGCCGGCGCGGGCCGCGTCACTGTCCGCCGTATCCGCTAAATTTTACCCTCACCATGCCTCCCGATATTCTTACCCTTGTCACGTGGGTCGCCGCCGGCGCCCTGCTTATTCTGGTCCTCTTCCTACTCTCGTTCCTCGCCGTTTGGGTGCGCGCGCGTTTGGCGGGGGCCGAGGTCGGCCTCTTCGACCTCGTCGGCATGCGTCTGCGGGCCGTGCCGTACACCGTCATCGTCGACGCTAAGATCGCTGCGACCAAGGCCGGCCTGACCGTCGACGTCGAAAAAATCGACGCCCACTTCTTGGCGGGCGGTAATATCGTACAGACCGTCCAGGCCCTCATCGCCGCGCAGAAGGCCGGCCTCCACCTCGATTGGAACCGCGCTTGCGCCATCGACATTGCCACCCGCGGCACGAACAAGTCCGTCCTCGAGGCCGTGCTCACTTCCGTCAGCCCCAAGGTCATCGACGTGCCGAATCCCGCCAGCGGCCGCACGACAATCGACGCCGTCGCCAAGGATGGTATCCAGGTGAAGGTGAAGGCGCGCGTGACCGTTCGCACCAACCTCGATCGTTTCGTCGGTGGTGCCCAAGAGGAAACCATCATTGCGCGCGTCGGCGAGGGCATCGTGACGACCATCGGCTCTTCCGAGAGCTACAAGTTCGTCCTCGAGAATCCGGACCGTATTTCAAAGACCGTGCTGGAGCGTGGCCTCGATGCGAACACCGCTTACGAAATCATGTCGATCGATATCGCGGACGTGGACGTCGGCGACAATATCGGTGCGATGCTTCAGGAGGCACAGGCTAACGCTAATAAGAATATGGCGCAGGCGCAGGCGGAAATCCGCCGCGCTGCCGCAGTGGCCTTGGAGCAGGAAATGCGCGCCCGCGTGGAAGAAATGCGGGCCCGCGTGGTCGAAGCGGAAGCCCTGGTACCGCAGGCTTTGGCGGATGCGTTGCGGTCCGGTCGCATGGGTTATATGGATTACCAGCGCATCGAAAACCTCAAGGCGGATACCGCCATGCGCAAGGGTATCGGTGGCGACCAGCCGCCCTCCGCGCCGCAGGTCTAAGCCCCCGTGTCGCTCACGCCGTACATTCTCGGAGGGATTGCGATCTTCGTGGTCGCCCGGCTCTTCGCGGCTGCGGGCGAAGCCCCGCCTACGCCACCGCCGTTGCCCACAACGCCCCCGCGGCGCTTGCGGAAGCGTTCGCTGAAATCTCCCACGACAGCGGAGGAAGAGGCCTTCGTCGCCCCGTCCGCTCCGCCGGTCGTCGCGCGCGTGCCGATCATCACCCGGCCGTTAATTCGCTACGGTCATCACGCCATTCGTAAGGAGTTTGCTTCGCCCGCCGCTTTGCGTCGGGCCATCATCGCGCAGGAAGTCTTGGGCCCGCCGCTGTCGGAACGTCCGCCGCGAATCTAAGGATCAGCGCCGCGGTGTGCGGAGGCGGGCAACGAGGTAAGGCAGTGCACAGCACAGCACGATGCCAGCGCCCGAGGGCACGCCGGCGAAGTGGTAAGACAGGTATAGACCGCTGATGCCGCCGAAGAGCGCGCACGCGATACCCCAGCCCATGACCTGCGGTAATGTGCGTCCGAGGAGGACGCCCGTCGCGGAAGGAATGACGAAGAGCGCCGTCGTCAGTAAGGCGCCGACGAGCCGCACGCAGGCGACGGCACCGAGGGCGACGAGGATCAGCAAAACGGCACGGAGCCAGGCGGGTCGCGCGCCGATGAGCTCGGCGTATTCTTCGTCGAAAGAGGCGAGTTCGAGTTCTTTATGCAACACCCGGAGGGTAAAGAGAATTCCCGCCGAAGTTAGCGCGATGATGAGTAGGTCGGTGGCGCCCACGGAGACCACGCTACCGAAGAGCAGGCCGGTAAAATCGCGCCAAGCCTGCGCGGCCGACATGAGCGCGATCCCTGCGGCAAACATGACGGACAGCATCACGCCGATGGCGCTGTCTTCGCTCGTGCCGCGACGCGCCGATAGCCAGGCGATGCCACCGGCCGTCAGTAAGGCGGCGGCGAGCGCGCCGACATACGGAGAGAGCCCCAGTAGGATGGCGCCGACCACGCCTGGGAGAATGGAGTGGGTGAGGGCGGTGCTGAGGAAGGCCATACGGCGGAGCACCACGTAGGCGCCGAGGCAGGCGCAGGTCAGCCCGCTCAAAAAGACGGCGAGGAGTGCGCGTTGGAAGAACGGTTCGCGCAGCGGTTCGAGGAAGAACTCAAGCATGGCGGTGCGGGTGACCGGCGCAGGCGTGGACGGTGCGTAAGGCGCCGTGGCGGAGTTCGAGGATACGGTCGAAGCGTTGCGAGTCCGCCGGGTCGTGCGTCGCCATCACGATGGTGAGGTTAGCGTTGGGCGCGAAGAGGAAGCCTTCGACGATGTCACGGCTGGCTTGGTCGAGGGCGGCGTAGGGTTCGTCGAGTAACAATAATTCGGCACCCTGCACGGTGGCGCGGGCGAGGAGGGCTCGCTGCAGCTGCCCCCCGGAGAGCGTGTGTACAGACCGATCGGCGAGGTCAGTGAGTTGCAGGAGGTGGAGCGCGTGGTCGACCGCTTCGTCGCCATGGCGGCATTCTTCGAACCAACCGTGGTGAGCGTAGGTGCCCATTTGGACCAGTCGCCGAAGTGTCAGCGGAAAGGGGTCGGTCAACCGAGGACGTTGCGCGAGGTAGGCCACGCGGGCGCGGCCCAGCTGGGGCTTTGCTCCGAGAACTTGGACCGTGCCGCTGGTGGCGGGGAGTAAGCCGGCGAGGACGCGGAGGAGGGTGGACTTGCCCGAGCCGTTAGGTCCGATGAGCGCCGTGCGGCAGCCGCACGGAATACTGAAGGCGGCGTCGGTGAAGGCCGTCGGGCCATCGGTGCGGGCGGCGGCAGAGAGACCCTGAGCCACGACGGCGATCCCTTGGCAATCGGAGCGGTCGGGGCGGGCGTAAGGGACGCGGGGAATCAACCCGAAGCACGCATCCCCCAGTTGGCTCCACCAAGGTTGGGGACTCACGGTTGCTGGAGGGCTTCGGCCAATTTCCGAGCATTCAGCCGCATCATGGTAGCCCAAGTATCTCCGGGGGTCCCGGGCTTCTGCAGGTATTCAAAACTCAACGCGGTGGGGGCTTTAATCCCGGCGTCCTTGGCGAGTTGCTGGGCGGCGGCGGGATTTTGCCCCTCATCGCTGAGGATGACGCGGACCTTTTGAGTGCGGATGGCTTTGAGCAGGTCGGAGTAATGCTTGGCGGACGGGTCGGCGGACTCGGCGGAAGAGCAGGCGAGGATGCTGCCGGCGACATTGAGCCCAAAGGCCTCGGCGAAGCTTTCTAGGCCGGGGTGCTGGGTGACGAATTGCCGCTCATGGGGCTGGAGGCGTGCGAAGACATCCCGGAGATCCTTTTCGGTGGATTCAATTTCCCTAAGTATCTGTCCTAAAGCATCTTCAGATGTTTCAATCCCGGCGGAGTCTAGCCCCATTTTTAGGCGAGTAATCATCCGCTTTACTTCCGCGGGGACGGTCCAGAGATGGCTGCCGGAGGGCAGGGGGGCAGGGTAGAGCCAGAGGAGGTCTTTCTCGCGTCGATTGGCTTGGGCCCAGTTGGCCAGCCAGGGCTCGAGTTCGGGGTTAATGCCGATGACGAGTTTGGCCTTGGTAAGCGTGCGCGAATCGGCGGCGCTGATGCTGTACCCATGGAGCTCGCCGCCACTCGGAATGAGGGGTAAATTGGTGATTTTATGGGCAGTTACTCGGCCGACCCATTCATTTGGAATCGTGAAGCTGCTGACCACCTGCACCTCGGTTTTGGTCCACCCGGCAAGCGGGAGGGAGAGGCAGAGTAGGAGGAGTAAAAATCGGCTCAATGTGGACACGATCGACTGGAGGTAATGGCCCCACTATTAATTGCAAGAGTTTTGCATTAATCAAATGTTCCAGCGCTCGGGCTTTTGCGTTTGCCACTATCTCTGCCGTCCTTACGACATTGTTCCCCATGCCCCGTTTCAAAGCCGTTTACGCCTTCCTGTTGGCGATGGTCTGCCTGACTTCTGACTCCTTTGGCCAGGCTGCGCCGGCTCCGGGGGCCGTCGCTGGTAAGAGCGCTGTTTTTGTCCGTAGCGTCACTTTTCAGCAGACCAAACTGGGCGGTCAGGTAAACCCTTGGAACCGAATGCAGGTCGAAATTCAGGCTAACACCGTACCCGAGGCCAAGCCTGCGGCCGGTGCGGAAGCCTCCAAGCTGCTCAACAAGAAGTGGGTCGATAAGGTCAAGGTCACCGTCACCCAAATTTATAAGACCGCTTCTATAAAACCCGAGGACTGGAACTACTACCGTTCGACCGCGACCGTTCTGACGATCGAAGTCAACCAGCCCCGCTCGGTCTTGTTCTACCTCCCCGGCGACGTCGTCAAGCGCGACACCCTCAAGAAGGAACCCGATTACTATTACATTCAGCTGGAAGTCGCCGGTAACGAAGAGCCGCTCTTTGACGCCCGCGGCCTCGTTTTGGCCGACCAGAAGTGGGCCCTGCATAAGGACCTACAGTCCAAAGCCAAGTTTGACCCCGCCAAGGATGCTGCCGACCGTGGCGTCATCACCACTCCGGGCGTCCTCCGCCCGCAGTACCTTGTCCTTTACGCCGACACCCCTGTCGTTCCGCCCTCGCCTGAGTTCATCCGCGAGGATGTGCCAACCCGCTAAGGTCGGCGCGGAATCCAACTAATCACACCCCCTGCACGTATGAGCCAGAAGAAGGCCTTAATCGTCAACCTCGCCGCGTCCCACGTCTCGGTTTCCTCCTTCCGTGAGGAAGCGGGACGCCTGTTCATGGACCAGTTTTTTGCCGAAGACTTGGCCCCTGGTCTCGGCGACGATGATTGGTTAACCGCCGCTGTGTCCGCCTTGGCTGGCCTCGTCAACGCCCACAAGATTTCTGGTCAGGCTACGATTATCGCTCCGAGTTTCTTGCTGCTGCAGAAGTCGCTCAAGGTGCCGCAGGTCGAGCGCGAACGTCAGGCTCAGATCGTCGCCTTCGAGGCTCAGAACGCGATCCCTTACCCCTTGAACGAAGTCATCTGGGATAGCCAGGTGATGTCCTCTGACGGCGTCGAAGCGGAAGTCCTCCTTTTTGCGCTACGCACAGAAGTGGCGACGCGCATCGCTAACCTGGTTTCCGCTACCGGTCTGCGGCCCTACGCGATCCAAGCCGCCCCGCTGCTGGATAGCCGCGCGGCGCTCCTGCACGGCGGTTTGGCCAACGAGGAAGTCCTCATCATTAACGTGGGCGCCCGTTCGACCTCGCTGAGTTTCGTCGGCCCCGCCGGCGCCAATATTCAGTCGGCCAACATTGGTGGTAACCTCTTGACGCAGGGCGTCTCCGATAACACGGGCCAGCCCTTTGCGACGGCGGAAGCGGTCAAGGTGGGATACTACTCCGGCGTCGTGCACCTCGCGGAATCGGACCCGCAGGTCGCGTTGTTACAGGTTAATTCGCAGGGTTTCATTCGCCGCCTCTCGCAAGACATCAATCGCCGCCTCATTAATGTTCGCCGCGGTGCCGCCGGTCGGCAGCCGACCCGCATCCTCTTGACGGGCCGCGGTTCTTTGGTCCCAGGCCTCGCCGAGCAACTCACGGAGTCCCTCCGTCTCCCGGTCGAGCAGTTCGATCCCTCTTCGGCCCTGACGCCTGGTCCCGAGCTCAACCCCGACTACCTTCGCCAGCACGTCCACCAGATTTCCGAAGTCATCGGGGAAGCCGCTTCTTTGCTGCTCCCGCAGAGCGCTGGCGTGAATCTCATCCCGCGGGATATCGCTGCCCAAATCGCCTTTGATGCCCGTAAGCCTAAGCTCTTGGTGGCCGCCCTCCTCGCGGCGCTGGCGCCTTGGCCGGTCTTCTTAGCTTTGGCCGACGCCACCGACTATAATACTGCTCAGATTAATCTGCTGAATACGCGGGCCGCCGAGCTCACCGGGCGCCAAGCCACGATTGTCAAAACGCACACCGACGCTCAAGCCGTTCTGATCACCAATCAATTGCTGGAGTCCGTGGTCACCAACCGCTCGAATTGGCCGGCCTTTTTAACCGACCTCCAGTCTCGCGTGGCCCAGAGCAAGAATACTTGGGTCGAAGAAATTCGCGTGGTTCATATCGCTGGCGTGGTTGCTCCCGCCGTCGAAGGGGAGGCCCCGAAGCCCCCTTCGCCTCCCGTGACTAAGGTCACCGTCACGGCCCGCATCCTGCTCGACAAGGTTGCCCCCGGTAAGACCTTCAACGCCCGCGAACTCATCGAGCGGCAGAACGCCTTAATGGCTAGCCTGAAGAAGTCGGCGTTCATCGCGGACATCCCTTCCGACGAAATCAAGCCAGACTATAAGGAAGCCAACGTCCCCAAACTCACCTTCACGCTGATCATCCAAAAGGATAAAGCCCTCTAAGTCATGGAAAACTTTAAGCAGAACAAACTCTTCTATAGCTCGCTCATCGCGGTCGGTGTCGTTTTCGTTGCCGGAATCGGTGCTAGTTATTGGAAGTATACGGATAAGAACGCGACCGCAGCTAATCTCAATCAGCAGCAGAAGAAGAGCCGCACCCTGTTGAATGGGCATATGCTACCCGCCGCCTCCGACAGCGTCTCCTTGACCCCAGCCAACGTGGATGCCGCGACCAAGGATTTGGTCGATCTGAATGCCCAAAAAGATCAGCTCAAGGCCCTCATCGCAGGAGCCGCCGAGGCCCGCATCAATGGTAAGGATATGTCCAATACCGCGTTGGCCTCGGAGATTAAGCAGTCCGTGGATGAGTGGACCAAGTTTGCCGCTGACCGTGATATCCGCATGCTGCCGAACGAAAAGTGCGAATTTGGTTTCCGTCGCTACATCCGTAATCCTGGCACCTCCCCGAAGCGTGACATCGTGCGCGTCGACCAGCAGCGCCAGATCGTCGACTTCCTTTACAAGACGCTGGCGGATTCCCGGCCGGTAATCGCTGGCGCCCCGGCCCCCATTGTCCTCGAGTCCATCGATCGCGAAGCTGTCGAGACCTTCGAGAAGATTGCGGAAGGCAAGCCGGGTGCCGGCACTTTCGCTCAACCCGAAACCATCCGCAATGAATCGGATGAGTTCGCCCCGACCCGCACCTTCCGTCAGCCTGGCCTCGTCGACACGCTCTCCTTCCGGGTGCGCTTCGTCGGCACGACTGCCACGCTCCGCACCTTCGTCAATAAGGTCCGCAACAGTGGCCGCCCGTTTGCCGTTACGGCGGTCGAAGTCAGCACGCCGTCCGCGGACACGCTGAAGTTGCTTGGGGCTACTTCCACCGTCGTTTCTGCTTCGGCGCCGACGGCCGCGGTGCCCGTCACTAGCCTCCCGGGCTTCTTCACCGCCGATGCCGCCGCGGCCAGTAATTCTAAAGCGGCCGCCCCGGCGCCTAAGGAAGAGCGTAAGGTCGTCATCCGCCAAGCCCCCGCGCAATTCTCTATCCAAATCGATTACCTCACTGTGGTCGAAGATAAGCCCGCCGTTGAGGGTGAACCCAAGAAATAACCCGAGACCCTTTCCATGAATTCCCGTAAGGACTTCTTCCTCTTTATCGGCTCAACGCTTTTGTTGATTGCCGGTATCACCGCCTGGGGCCTGCTCGGCCAAGGCTGGTCGCCCGAACTCGTCAAGCCCCTGCTCCCTGCGGAAGAGGCCCGGCAAGTAGCCATTGAGGAACTCACCTTAGCGCCGAAGGGCGGCGATTACCCGAACACTCCGCGCGCGTCTCTGGCCGACGGCGCCAATGATTGGCTCGCCCCAGAGGAAAACGACGATGGTTGGGATTACGACCTCTTCACGACCATCGACATCGCCTGGGACCCCGCTCAGTCCGAATACGTCCCGCTCGGCCGCAAAGTTATTCCGCTGCCCCCGTTTGGGGTCGCCTTAGTCAAGGTTGGCCACCCGACCTACCCTTACGTCCTGAGCACCACCATGGCTCCGCGCTCCGGCCTGGAAGCGGACCGCGAGTTCCTGATTCAGAATATCGAAACCAAGACTTACTACGAGCGCTGCAAGCTGAAGCAGCGCCTCGACCCGAAGGTCCCCGTGACCCCGGTCGCCTTTAAGGTCGAAAAGATGGCCGATGGCTTCACCCGCAATGTCCTGACGCTGGACGACAAGACCGCCGGCCGGCTGGTCGAAATTGACGATATCAAGCCCATCGAGTTCAAGGATTCGATTAACATCCTCTTGGCGGCGACCGATAGCCCCACCACGACCTGGGCCCGCCACCGCAAGGGCGATAAATTCACCTATAAAGGTGCCGATTTCGTCATCAAAGACATTGACTTGATTAACAAGACCGTGACCGTTGAGAAGACCTTTATCCCCGACCCTAAGAAGGGGCGTAAATCCTTCACCGAGACCTTGGCCATCCCCGCCGAGGTCAAGCCTGCTTCCCCTAACAAAGATAAAGCTCCTAAATAACCTTTTACCTCCGCTGACCCGATGAAAAATCATAAACGCAACCGGCTCACTTGGGCCACCCTCGCTGCCGCCGTCGCTGTCGGCTCTCTCGTCGCCCAAGACGTAGATCCGGTGACGCAAAAGACCCAGCTCCTCTCCGAGGCGTTGGCTGCTCGCGAGAAGGGTGACCTCCAGGTCGCGCTCGAAAAGTTTGAGCAGATCCAAAAGATTTCTGCGGACGATGAAGCGGCCAAGGAAGGCATCGCTACCGTCAAGGCTGCCCTCGCCGCCGCTGACAAGGCCAAGGCCGAGGCCGAAGCCGCCAAGGTCAAGGCTTCGCAGCCTGCTCCGGTGGTTCCAGCTAAGCCAGCCACCTTGCTCGACGAGGTCGCTTCGAGTCACGAAAACCTTTATCGCGAAGTAGCTCAGGCTATCGCCGTCGCCAAGCAGACCGCCGAACAAGGCGACTACGCGACTGCGCTCAAGGTTCTCGATGGTGCCAACGGTGCCCTCCCGAACAATACCGCCGCCCAGAACTGGCGCGATGAAATCGCTCTCACGAAACAGGACATCATCAGCCGTCGCGAATCGGGCGACCAAGGTGCTGATCAACTGGCGCGTGCTGAAGTCGTCCGCCTCGCCAAGATTAACGCCGCCGCCATCGATGCTGCTTCGGCCCTCATTAACGAAGCCGAAAGCTCCGTCCGTAAGGGCGAGCTCGACGATGCCACCACCCTGCTCGACAAGGCTTCCGCCAACCTGCCCCGCAACATTGCGACCAAGCCGGTCAGCGACCGTATCAAGACGGTGAAGTCCTCGATCATCTCTCGCCGCGCCTTCCTCGCGATGGATGCCCGCGAGATGAATAAGGCCGACGCCTTCGTCCGCGAGTTCGAGCGCCTCAACGGTGCTGACGACTCCAGCTCCCGCCGCCTCCGTGCGGAGTTCGCTGCGAAGAAGTCCGACCCGGCTTACCGCAGCGTCGATGAAATCTCCCCAGGCCTCCGGGCCAAGGACGACAAGGTTCAGGAGCTGCTCGTGAAGGGCCGCGCCCGCTACCTCTACGGCGACTACGCCGGCGCCCTCGACGCCTACCGCGAAATCCTCCAGTACCAGCCGAACAATTCCGAATCCAAGGCCTTCCAGGTTCGTATCCGTCAGCTCCTCGCTCAGAACTCTGGCCAGTGGAACCGCGGCGTCTCCAAGGGTAAGCTCCTCGAACTGCTCGACGAAAGCTGGAAGCTACCGGAAGTCTATAACCGTGAAGTCGGCCCTGTCGGCGGTATCGCTACCTCTGACCCGGTGCTGGATAAGCTCCGCGCGATCACCGTTCCGGAAATCAATATCCGCGACCTGCCGTTCGACCGCGCCATCGCTCAGCTGACGATTGTCTCTCAGTCTTACGACAAGGAAAACAAGGGCGTGAACATGTTTGTCATCGACCCGGATCGCAAGAATCCGTCCGTCAACATGACGCTCCGTAACGTCACCCTCGAGAAGGCCATCGACCTCATCACCAAGCAGGTCAACTTCACTTACACGATCAACGCGGGTATCATCGAAATCCGTCCGGACTCCGGTTCGAACGACCTCGAAACCGAGTTCTTCCCGCTGAGCTCTGCGGCTGAAACCAAGATGACCGGTATCGGTACTGGCGCCCCGTCCGCTTCCACGGGCGGCACCCCCAGCCCATTCGGTGGCGCCACCGCTGGTGCGGGTGCGACCGACGCCAACCCTCGTAACGATGGCATTAAGAACTTCCTGACCCGCTCCGGTGTGTCGTTCGAAGTAACTGGTGCGGTCCTCAACTACGACGGTACGACCCTAATCGTGACCCAGAATCGCAAGAACCTGGAGCGCATTCGCAATATCCTCCGTCGTTACTCCGACATCAAGCAGGTCCACATTGAGTCTAAGTTCATCGAAGTCTCTGAGTCTTCCCTGAATGAGCTCACGACCAACCTGCGCCTGTCCCAGACCGTCGGCGGCGTCCAGACCATCCGCGCGCAGACGAACCTCCGTTCGGTCAATGACGTCTTCGGCTCCGCCACCGTCGCTAGCCCTGGCACCATCTCGGTGGCTGGCATTACCGGCACCACGATTGTTAACGGGAACCCCGTCACAATCACCCAGCCTCCCACCACGACCCCCATCGCAAACAACCCGCCGAGCTTTCCTACGGGTAACTTCGGTGGCCGCGAGCCGAACTTCGGTGGGGCTGCTGGTTGGAGCGGTGCTGCTGGTGCCTACAACGGCTTAATCGGCACGATTGGTTCCTACGACCTCTCGATCTTCCTTAAGGCCGTCGAGCAGAACAGCGGTTCCGACCTGATGTCCGCCCCGAGCCTCACCGTCCTCGACGGTAAGACCGCCATCATCAAGATCGCTCAGCTCCTTCGCTACCCGCAGTCCTATGGTGATACCCAGTCGAACGTGGGTTCGCAGGGCGGTGGCCAGCAGGGCGGCGGTTCCGCGGGTGTGACCATCACGGCCGGTACGCCTCAGGACTTCACCGTCCAGGAAGTCGGCGTGACCCTTGAAGTCACCCCGACTGTCGGCGCCGACGACTCGATTGCTCTTAACCTCAAGCCAAAGGTGACCGAATTCGAAGGCTTCGTTGAATACGGCGGCACCTCCGTCGCAATCTCCGGCTCCACGACTGTCACCATTCCTTCGGGCTTCTTCCAGCCGATCTTCACCACCCGTGAAGTCTCGACCGACGTCACCGTCTTCGATGGTGCTACGGTTGTCATCGGTGGTTTGACCCGCGAAGAAGTGAAGACCGTCAGCGACAAGGTCCCGGTCCTCGGTGACATCCCGCTCATCGGTGCGGCCTTCCGCTCCAGCGGTAAGTCCACAACCAAGAAGAACCTCACGGTCTTCGTGACGGCGAACCTCGTCTCCCCAGGTGGTGCGACCCTCCGTAGCAGCTACCCTGGCATGCGCGCTGGTTCGGTCTTCCAGAACCCAGTCGTTCTCTCCCCAGGTGGTGCTGTCTACCGCGAGCCGGTCGAAGCGACCCCGACGAACTCCTCGCCGCGCGAAGCCCCTCCGGCTGCTCCGGCTGGCCAGTAAGCTGAACTGAAGTTCGCCCTTCGCAGGCCCGCCTCTTGGCGGGCCTGCTTTTTTCTGGAAGCAATCGGCGAGTCGGAGACACTCGCTCCCATGCGCTGGCTCCTTGTCGATGGTTTCAATCTAGTCTTCCGGAGCCATTTCGCGATGGAGCGCTCAAACCTCCGCCGGCAGTCTGATCAATTCCCGACGGGTGCCTTACACGGCTGGATTAAGTCCCTGCAGGACCTGCGCGACGCCGAGAAGCCGGACCGCTGCGTCGTCTTCTTCGACCTCGGGGGCTCGGATCGTCACTTGGCGGTCCTCCCGGATTATAAAGGGCAGCGTGACGACACGCCGCCAGACATCATCCTACAGTTGCCCGAAATCAAGAAGCTCACGGCGCTCTTGGGTTTTGCGGTGATCCAGGAACGCGGCGTCGAAGCCGACGACCTAATCGCCACAGCCGTTCAGCGTTTGGCCGCCGCGGGAGATGAATGCATCATCGTGAGCGCCGATAAGGATTTCGGGCAATGCGTTGGTGCTCAGGTGCTGCAGCTCGCGCCGCCGCCCACCGCCAATCCTGCGCTCGGCTGGCGCCGCCTCGATGCGGCCGGCGTGGAAGCGAAGTTCGGCGTGCCGCCGACCTTGATCGCCGACTACCTCGCGCTGGTCGGAGATACCTCGGACAATATCCCTGGCCTCAAAGGCGTGGGCCCGAAGACGGCGGTGAAGTGGTTACAGCAATACGGTGGCTTGGAAGGGGTGCTGGGGGCGGTGGCGACCATCGAGCCGGCGCGCTTCCGTGAGCAGATTCAAGCCGACGCTGACCGTATCCGCTCCAACCTCTCTCTCGTGCGTTTTAAGACCGACTTCGCCTTTGAGCCCGGCGATGTCTCCACGGAAGACGTCAGCGGCGTAGCGGCCTTTCTGGAGGCCATGGAGATGCATTCGACCTTACGACGCTATCAGGCCAAGCACGGCTTAACCGCGGGGCAGGAGAAGCCCTCCGAGCCCACGATACGGCCGCCTACGGCCCCCGCCAAGCCGGCGCCCGGTCCCGAGCAGGGGGAACTCTTCTAGGCACAAAAAAGCCCGCCTTTCGGCGGGCTTCGTGTTTAGACGGGAAGAACTCTTACGAGCTCTTCTTGTCCTTCTTGACGTCGAGCTTCGGGGCGTCGGTTGCTTCGGCGAGGGCCTGGGCAGCGGTGCCGTGGTTCTGAGCGACGTAGGCCTTGAGCTCGTCCGGGGTCAGGGCGACCCAGAAGTGGGCTTCCAGCACGTCGAAGACGAGGTTATTGGTCACCACGCCGTAGGTCTTGCCCATGAACTCAGCGTTCTTGGTGAGGACGTCGGTTGCCTTAGCGAGCTCTTCCTTGATGCGGGCCTTAGCGGCTTCATCGGTGGCAGCCTGTTCGGCGGCGCGGAGTTGGAGGATGGTGTTCTGCTGGACCTGAATCACTTCGATGCTGTTGTTGAGCACCGGAATGTGGTCACCGGTCACCTTGGAGAGGACGACCATCTTGGCGTTACCGCGGGCCTGGATGTCGGCTTCCTTGAACTCAGGGTTCTTGCGGAGCTCGGCGACCTGCTCGTCGGAGACGGGGGTCATGAGCTGGATGGCCGTGTTCTGGATGAAGTGCGGGCGGATGGCGACGGAGTCGACCTTGAAGCCGTACACCTTAGCGAAGATGTCGTCCTTCTGGTTGAAGTCGGCCAGTTCACCATCACGGAGCTTGGCGATGGCGTCCTTCTCACCGGTGGTGAGGGAGGTCTGGATGCGCTGGTTGAGCTCGAGGATGCGACGAGCCTGAGCCGTCATCACGTTGAGGTCGTTGTTGAAACGAGCCAGCGTGTCGGGGCTGCTGATCGTCACGAACTTAAGGAAGACCTTATTGTCGTGCTGGAGCAGGTTGTTGTCGACGCGAGGCGCCGGGGTTTCGGTAGCGGTGGTCATGGTGTGATTAGTTTTGGGGTAGGGGTAAAGGCAGAGGGGGAATTACTTGGCTTTTTCTTCGGTCTTCGGGGGGTTAGCCTTTTCCAGCTGAGCCTTTTCGGCTTCGGTGATCTGGACGAAGAGCTTGGCTTCAGCCGGGATGGTACCGTTTTCGGAAGGGTAGTCGAAGCCGCGGGACTTCTTGAATTCCTCGGAGAGCTTGTTGACGCGCTCTTGGGTGGCCTTGACGGCTTCTTCGGCCTTCTTCTTATCTTCGTCGGTCTTCAGCTTAGGCTGGAGGTCGACGAGCTGCTGGAGCTGGGTCTTCGTCTCGGCGATCTGCTTGAGGAGGACGGAGAAGGTTTCGACTTCGACGGCACCAGCGATGGTGTCGCGGACGAGGAACTTCTTGTCTTCGACGGAGAGGACGGACTCAGGCTTGAAATCCTTCGCGGCGGAAACCTTGGTGAACTCGTCGTTGGAGAGAGGGGTCAGGAAGAGAATCTTCGTAGGGACGAGCTGGTAAGGGCGGAGGATGCTGAAGCCGCCGTAGAGCTTACCCATAGCTTCGTTATCGGCCTGGAGTTTAGCCTGCTTGGCGGCGATCTCGTGGCTGCGGGCTTCGCGTTCCGGGGTGGTCAGGGCGTTTTCCAGGAAGAGCTGGGAGCGCTTGAACTCCTCGACCTGCTGGGAGAGGATACGGATGCGTTGCTGGAAGTTGACGAACTCCTGCGGGGAGGTCGCGGTCCAAACTTGGGCGAAGAACTTCTGGTCGGCCTTAGGGGCCTCGGCAGCAGCAGCAGCGGCAGCCTTACCGACTTCGAGCGTCGGCTTCAGGTCAGCACCGGGCTTGGCGTCCTGAGCGTTCAAAGTGAGCGCCAAAGCGGCAATGAGGAAGGGAAACGGCTTCATAGTTTTGGGGAGAGAAGTTCAAACCTAAGGAATTAGGCACCCTCTGCCACAAAAAAACCCCGCTGTGAATTACTTGTGAATAGCTAAAGCCCGGTCGAAAATAGCAGGTAAATCTAAGGAATCGGCCTGCTTTTGAAACTCCTCGTCCGCTAAGACCGCCCGAACCTTAGGGTGGTCGATAAAGCCGCTTAAGTCTTTGTTATTCAACAACTCACGAACTTTCTTATCCTCCCAGGCTTGGTAAAAGGATGGGTGGGCGGCTAGGCCCCGCATTTCCGGCATGGCCATCAGGCGCTTACGGGCCTCGGGATCGCCCATCAACATTCGGGTCTGGATGATCAGGCGTTTCTGCCGGTCGGGCAGGGGGGTCCAGTCCTTCAGCCAATGGGTCAGTGGGGTTTCGGCGATTTGATTCCGGGCCTGAATACACAGGTGGGTTTGAGCTGCTTGGGGCCCACCGATGAGCTCTTGGAGCGAGGCGACGGTGGCTAACGCTAAAACCAAGAGGCTAAAATAGAGTAGGCCTGTCCAGCAGCCGACCATCGACCCGAGGACGGGGCTTTCGGCTTCATCCGTGGCTTCGGGGCGCTTCCCCATCCTCCAAGCCAGACCGTAGACTAGTAGGCCTGCCAAGCAGGTGATGCCGAGGACGCCGGCGGCACCGCGCATGAGCCATGGGAAGGAAGTGCCGTGGAGTAATGAGTGCCCGAGCTCCGGCCCAAAGGCCCAACCTAAAGCGAGGCCCGCCGTAAGGGCGATGGGTCCAGCCAATTGCCGGAGTGGTCCGCGCTTGTACCCCCGCCAAGCCCCGCGAGCCATGAGCAGGGCCAGCACCACGCCGGCCAGCCAGAGCATCCACGAAGACTCGGGGGGAGGTATCGGCATCGTTAGCTTTCGCCGATGACCTTACGGATCGAACCTTCGCGTGCCTCAATACTTTCAGCTAACTTGAACTGCACGAGCGCGCGCCGTAAGTTATGGCCAGGGTAGCGGACCTTGAAATACACATCGCCCGCGACATGGTCCGCCAAGAAGCGAATCCCGAGTTCGAGGGGGATGAGGTGAATGCAGTCGTACAGGAATTTAAGCTCCGCCGGGCTTAGGAAGTCCTTGGCATGCGAGCGATAGCCGCGGTAGATCGCAGTAAAAAGGTCGAGGTCGAAGATGACACTCGCGAGGTCCGGTGCGTCTTCGCCGGCAGGATTACAGGCCGAGCGCGTCGCATCGCCAATGTCGTAATGGACGAGGCCTGGCTGCACGGTATCGAGGTCCACGATGCACGTGCCGCGACCCGTCGCCGTATCGATCATGATGTTGCCGACCTTGGGGTCGCCGTGCGTGGTGCGGAGCTGTAATTCCCCTGATTTTAAAGCGTTTTCCAGCACGCTACAGCGACCGCGGCGTTCCTCGACAAAGCGTAGCGCGCGTTTGGCTTCCGGTGAAGTCTGAACGCGTTCCTGGCCTTCCGGCGTGGCCACGGCCGCATCGAGTTTGGCCAGGTAGCCAGGCGTCACGTGGAAGCCGGGCAGGGCGTACCGAAGTTGATCGCAGGGCAGGTCGCTGACCATGCGATGGAAGTGGCCCAAGACATAACCCGCTTCAAAGGCGTGCTCTGGATTTTGCACTTTCTCGAAGGCCGTGGCGCTGGCGATTTGCGAGATGGCTCGCCAGATATCGCCGTTGGCGTCGGTGACCCAATCTTCGCCGCCCTTGGTCTGGATGATTTTCGGGAGCTGCCAGATGCGGTCCGCCCCGTCGGATTCGGCCTCCAGTTTGGCGTGGCAGTGATCGGTGAGGACGCGCATGTTTTGCATGATCGCCTCGGGGTCAGGAAAGACGGCCTTGCGGACGCGTTGTACGATGAAGCGCTGCTCCGAAAAAGTCGTCCGGAAGATGGCCAAATAGGTGTCGTTGACGTTGCCTGAGCCGTAGGGCTCGACCGTGACGAGCCTTCCTTGGACGTCGAATTGGCGGGCGATAAGGGCGGCACGCATAGGTTGCAGGGGCAATTTGCCCTGTTTTTCCGGAGAGGCGAGGGCATTCCGGTCACGCCAAGGCTTGATTTTCGGTTCGGCCTCCCCATGTTGAACAGTCCTCTGCGACGCCACCTTAGCTCAGCTGGTAGAGCATCTCATTCGTAATGAGAATGTCGCCGGTTCAAATCCGGCAGGTGGCTCCAGCGCAGGGGTTAATTTTTCAGTCCGTTTGCTAAGGCGGGCTTTCCCGCCACCCTCCTCCACATGAGCCGACGCTCCGACCCGCCCGCCCGCAGCCGCGATTTATCGCGCCGCTACGACCGGAACTTTAAGGTGGACGATGCCTATCGGGCGACGTTGCCCGACATGCAGAATAAGGACGCGTCTTTGATTCAAGGCGCTAACGTGCCGATTCAGCATGTGGGTATCTCGGGTTTCCGTCTGCCGATGCTGGTCATCTCCCGCGACGGTAAGCCGTTGCCCCTCGAATGCACGGTTACGGGGTCGGTCTCTCTCTCGGCCGATCGTAAGGGTATTAACATGTCGCGCATCATGCGCACGTTCTACGAGTTTAAGGACCGCGTCCTGTCGCATGAACTGCTCGAAGAGGTGCTGGTCCGCTACAAGAAAGACCTCGAGTGCAGCCGCGCCCGCATCCTCGTCGAGTTCCGCTACCCGATCGTTCAGAAGTCCCTGCGATCCGGCCTCGAGGGCTGGCAGTATTATAAGGCTACGCTGGAATGTACCATCGACGACCTCGACCACCTGCGTCGCTTCGTCCATTTCGACTTCGTCTATTCGTCCGCCTGCCCTTGCTCCGCCGAGTTGACGGAGCATGCCCGCGAAGAGCGCGACACCTACGGGATCCCCCACTCCCAGCGCTCCAAGGCCCGCGTCATCGCCGAGGTCTCCCCGGGTAAAGCCCTCTTCGTGGAAGACATGAAGGACCTCTGCCTCGCCAGCCTGCACACCGAGACCCAGGTCATGGTGAAGCGCGAAGATGAGCAGGCTTTTGCCGAGCTTAATGGTGCTTACTCTAAATTTGTCGAAGATGCGGCCCGCCTCGTCTTTGAGCAATTCGACCGCGACGCGCGCGTGCGCGACTTCGTCATCGCCTGCTCACACCTCGAGTCCCTGCATTCCCATGACGCCGTTTCGGTGATCAACAAGGGGATGCCGAGCGGGCTCTCGGCCGATTTCAGCCAGTTCAGAGATTTGATCTGCTAGTTCTTTGGCGGCTTGCTCCTTCGTCGGCGGCCGCCTAGGTTCGTCTTTACGAGGGGGTAGCTCAGCTGGATTCAGAGCAGCAGCCTTCTAAGCCGCCGGTCGCGGGTTCGAGTCCCGCCCCCCTCGCCACTTTCCCCGCCCCATGTCCTCCCAGTCCTACCACCTCGCCGACCGCGGCCAGAGTCTAGGCACGTTGGATTCCCAGGCAGTCCTCGTTGGTTTGGCCACGGGGCGCTTGTCGCCCGACACCCTTTCCTGGCAGGAAGGGGAAGCGGGTTGGGTGGCGCTACGGCAGCGGCCGGAGTTCGCCAGTGGCGTGAGCGCCGTGGCTTCGCTGGAGCCACCGCCGCCCGCGCTACCGTGGGAAGCACAAGTCACGCGCTGGAATTCCCGTCCGCAGTTCGCCGCCCTGTGGGCGACGCTCAAGGCGGTCCTCTTTCGCCCGCAAGCCACGTTCACCGCCGCGGTTTCGTCGGACAGTTTACGCGCCCCCATCCAGTGGCTGTTATGGGCCAGCGTCCTCGCGGTGCTGGTTGGGTTTCCGTTGTGGAGTGTGCTGTTGAGCTTACGTCCAGCGTTGCTTGGGAAGTTTGGCATGCCGGAAACAGCGGCCCCCGCGATTTTCAACCTCACCTATTTCTTTCGGGCCTTAGCCCTCTATCCGCTGGCGGCCTTCGTGGGTACATTCGTCACCGCTTTCAGCGTACATGGGTTACTGCGGCTGTTCGGTGGCGGCCAAGCTGGTTGGCGCCGGACCTTCCGTACCTTAGCTTACGTCTTTGGTTCGATGTGCTTGGTCTTGGCTCTTCCGGTGACCGCCTGTGCCGTCCCGGTCTGGGGTTTTATCCTAGCCCTCTTGGCGCTGGGGTTCGCCCACCAAGAGCCCGCTTGGCGTGGGTTTCTCGCGGTGGGCTTGGTGGCTACCGTCGGCTGCTGCTCGGGCCTCATCGCCTCAGCCTGGTCTGTCAGCCGTAATTTCTTCCGCTAAGTTAGTTGCGGGCTTGCAGGGCTCTCTCGCCTTGCCAGAAATAATCTTATGCAAATCCACGTCGCGCGCCCGCCCAATCAGCTCGGAGTCTTTAGCCAGGAGGAAGTCGCCGCTGGCCTGCAGTCGGGACGCTTCCTGCCGACCGACCAAGCTTGGCGCGACGGGATGTCCGCTTGGACGCCCTTGAGCCAGTGGGCAGAGTTTAGCAGTGTAGTCGCTGCGGTACCGGCGTCGCCCGCCGAAGCGGTGGTCGCGCCCTCGCAGGTGCCCTGGGAGCAGGGCAAGAGCGCTGGGAGTTTCTTTGCCACCGTGAAGGCCGCGGTCTTCAGCCCGCGTGAGACCTTTGCCAACGCTCGGATGGAGTTCGGTGATTGGCTAATCTTTGCCTACATCGCGCAGTTAGTGGTTCTACCAGTCCGTTTACTCCAAGCCTTTGTGTTTGAAGATCCCACCGCCCAAATGGTGAATTTCTTAGAAAAATTCAAAGAGCCAGCGTTCGAACCATTACTGGAAGCTTTGCGTAAGAACATCGCCGACGCCGATTTGCCCATCACGCAGTTCGTAAAAGTTGGGTCGGTGTTCGGCAGCATCGCTATCGGCCCGCTGATGGTGGCTTTATTCGGTGTAATCATCTGGGTGGGGTTATGGATCATGCGCCAGAAAGTCGATTGCGGTCGCGCCATCGGTGCCATGTTGATGGCGTCCTCTATCGCCTCTATGATTATCATGCCCTTGAGTCTGCTCGGGTTTAATGTCATCCTCTTGTTCGGTCTCGGCTGCCTGCTCGGCATTCCTTACCTCATCTTTTACCATCGTCTCCATGGGGCGGCCATTCAGCGGAGCGCTTGGGTCTCGTTCGGTGCACACCTCCTGTTCGTCCTGATCCTCTTCTGTTGTGGCTTTGCCTGTATGGCAGCTACACTCGGGCTCAGTTCAGCACGCTGAACGACTGCCCTGTTTGGTGGTAACGGCTGAGGGTGGTTTCACGACCGTCCATAGGCTTGCCGTATCCTGGGTCGCCGTCTAAGCATGGGTCATGCAAATCCACGTCGCGCGCCCGCCCAATCAGCTCGGAGTCTTTAGTCAGGAGGAAGTCGCCGCTGGCCTGCAGTCGGGCCGCTTCCTGCCCACCGACCAAGGTTGGCGCGAAGGGATGTCCGCCTGGACGCCGCTAAGCCAGTGGAGTGAGTTCGCCGGTCTGAGCGTGCCCGCCGCACCTGCATCCTCCGTCGCCCAAGGCTCACCTGCTGCCGCCCTAGCTCCAGTTGGTCCCTCGCAGCTGCCGTGGGAGCAGGGTCGTTCGCTGGCGTCTGCTTGGCAGTCAGTGGTGGCAATGGTGACGCGTCCGGCCGAGGTCCTCGGGAATGCTCGCTTAGATATCGGCCCCACGCTCACGCTGGGCTGGTTTATCTTGGGGGTGAGTTCGGTGACCGCGGTCATCGGCGGCGTCGTCTATGCAGACCAACTGGCTGCGGTGATGGTCGAGGCGGGCTCGGTCATTCTCCAGTCTGCCAATCAGTTGCCTGGGCCGGCAGGGGAGCTGATGGGTAAGTTCGGTGACTACTACGCCAAGACCGAGCCCAAGAACTTTGGCGCCGTCCTTCTCCAGGCTTGGATGATGGTGTTGTTCGCTCCTTTCATCCATTTTTTCTTGGGCTTGCTGCAATGGTTTGCTTTGCGCCTTTTAGGCCTCTTCGGCGTCAAGGCATGTCAGGGACTTCCGTTAGGCCGAACGGTCATCGCCACGATGCTGGGGGCCTGCTTGGGCTCTCTGGTCTTTATGCTGACGCCGCTGCTGCCACCGGGCTTGCTCCAGAATGCAGTCATCTATAGCTGCTTTATCCCCTTCATGATCGTTTACGCGCGCGTTGTCGGTGCCGCCCTGAAGGTCAACCCTTGGGTCGTCTTCGGATCCGCCGCGCTGTGCTACCTCCTCTTCGTCTGCTGCTGTGGTTGTGGCATGGCGGTGATGGTGGGCGCGTTGATGACGGGTTGAAGTTTAGGCGAGGACGCAGGCTTGCCGAATCCACGTCGCCCGTCTAAGGGTGGGTCATGCAAATCCACGTCGCGCGCCCGCCCAATCAGCTCGGAGTCTTTAGTCAGGAGGAAGTCGCCGCTGTCCTGCAGG
>Ga0209230_10000219_pt1 | contig 21842 bp, 16 predicted proteins | sample LakOntMetagenome_FD_187467 | JGI IMG/M metagenome (GOLD analysis project Ga0209230, IMG submission 187467) | Freshwater and sediment microbial communities from Lake Ontario - Sta 18 epilimnion Metagenome (SPAdes) (version 2) | ecosystem: Environmental > Aquatic > Freshwater > Lentic | place... | reverse complement strand
AGGCTGGTAGTAGTCGTAATACGAGACGAAGTACTCGACCGCATTATTGGGAAGCAACTCTCGAAACTCATTTGCAAGTTGGGCGGCAAGCGTCTTATTCGGCGCCAACACCAGAGTTGGTCGCTGTAACTTCTCAATCAACCAGGCAGTCGTCGCTGACTTACCTGTTCCGGTAGCGCCCAGTAGAACAACATCGCGCTCCCCCGCATTGATTCGACGAGTTATCTCTTCGATGGCAGCAGGCTGATCTCCCGCGGGAACGTAATCGCTGATTACCTGAAAAGGCGCGACCTTGCGCTGCACCTCACTGACGGGGCGCATTAAGTTCACTCTCCCAGATTCGTGCACATTCGGCGAAGAGCTCTGCACGGTCGCCATCATTAATAATTACTCGGTCGGCGACGGCTTCTCGCTGAGCCTGCGATGCCTGCGCTGCAATACGGCGCTCTGCTTCATCTTCGTCCATGCCTCGCTCGAAGAGGCGATCTAATCGGTTTTCGATATCACTCTCGACTGTGATGATGTAATCAAACTTCTCAGCGGCGCCGGTCTCTACCAATAATGGAATCTCATAGACGAGAACATCACCGGGGCTCAAACTCTTAATTTTGGTAGCTAAAGCTTCCTGCACCTTGGGATGAATAATCGCTTCTAGCTTCTTACGCTTATCTGCATCCTTAAAAACTATCTTTCCTAACTTCTGGCGATCTATATCGCCATCGGTGAGAATCTCCTCGGAGAATTCAGCGACTACTTGATCAAATCCTGTTGAACCCGGCTCGATTGCCTGACGTGATAGCTGATCGGCATCAATTGTGAGGGCGCCAAGCTGGGCGAACATATTGGCAACCGTCGACTTCCCAGCCCCGATTCCACCAGTAAGCCCCACGATTAACATGTCTCAACCTTACCCATTCGATAAGAAAATTATTAGATACGGCGACGTGCGGAACAGATTGCCCGCTAAGGTCGTAGCCCGAACCTTAACATCGCCTTTCATCTAACAATTTTCTTATCTAAAAAGCAAGAAGGCCCCCGAAATTAATCGAGGGCCTTCCTTTAATACTTACTACTCTGCTGGAGTTGTAGCAGCTTCTGCTGCCTGTGCTTCAGCCTTCTGCTTCTTATGTGCAAGGAAGCGCTGCTGAGCTTCAGTGTATTGACGCTCCCACTCTTCGCGCTGTGTTTCATATCCTGGCTTCCACTCCTGTGTATCAGGATCAAAACCTTCTGGATAGATGAAGTTTCCATCTGCATCGTAGCGAGCAGCCATTCCGTACTGTGTTGGATCGAATGCTTCGACCTCAACATCCTGTCCTTCATTAGCCTGCTTCAATGAGAGTGAGATGCGGCGACGCTCAAGATCGATATCGATGATCTTGACGAAGAGTTCGTCATCTACTGCAACAACCTGCTCTGGGATCTCAACGTGGCGCTCTGCGAGCTCTGAGATGTGAACAAGTCCTTCAATTCCTTCGTGAACACGAATGAATGCACCGAATGGAACAAGCTTTGTCACAACACCTGGAACAACTGTGTTAATTGTGTGGGTGCGAGCAAATGCCTGCCATGGATCTTCCTGTGTTGCCTTGAGTGAGAGTGATACACGCTCGCGCTCGAAATCAACTTCAAGAACTTCAACAGTTACTTCATCGCCAACTTCAACAACCTCTGCTGGATGATCGATGTGCTTCCATGAAAGCTCTGAAACGTGTACGAGACCATCTACGCCACCAAGGTCAACGAATGCACCGAAGTTAACGATTGATGAGACGACACCTGTGCGAACCTGACCCTTTTGGAGCTGGTTAAGGAACTCGGTGCGTGACTGTGACTGTGTCTGTTCGAGGAATGCACGACGTGAGAGAACAACGTTGTTGCGGTTCTTATCGAGCTCGATGATGCGAGCCTCAACCTGCTTACCAATGTAAGGAGTGAGATCGCGTACGCGACGCATTTCGACGAGTGATGCTGGGAGGAAGCCGCGAAGTCCGATGTCTACGATGAGACCACCCTTCACAACTTCAATAACTGTACCTACGACAACTTCGTCGCGCTCTTTCTTGCCTTCGATCTCGCCCCATGCACGCTCGTACTGAGCACGCTTCTTGGAGAGAATGAGACGGCCTTCTTTATCTTCCTTCTGAAGAACAAGAGCTTCGACCTTATCGCCGACTTTAACAATGTCATTTGGATCTGCATCGTGGCGGATTGAGAGTTCACGAGAAGGGATTACGCCTTCTGTCTTGTAGCCGACGTCAAGAAGTACTTCTTCGCGGTCTACCTGAACGACTGTACCTGTAACAAGGTCGCCGTCTGAAAAGTTTCGGATTGTGCCTTCGATTGCTGCAAGAAAATCTTCTGCTGAACCAATGTCGTTTACTGCGATTTGTGTAGTCAAGATGCTCCGTAGGGATAGAAAGTAGTAGGACACTTCTGATGAAGTCTGGGCGTATTAAGTTTTCTCACCTTATGTGAGTCCCCAATTTTAGGTGGGGCGCACTTCCGGGGGCAAATCCGCTGATTTTCGCGCACTTGTGAGCGTAGAATCACGGGGCGATGAAACGATATAAAGAGCTCTTCCAATTCCCCAATGTCTGGGTCTTGGTTTTGAGCGCCTTCCCGGCCCGTGTCGCATATGGCATGGTCGGACTCGGAATCTTCTTCAAGGTAGAGCAAGAGCTCAACTCGGTTGCTCTCGCAGGTCTTGCCGTAGGAGTAAATGCCGCGGCAGGTGCGGCAACCGCCGGTATCCGCGGAACCATTATTGATCGTTACAGCATGAAGTGGCCGCTACGAGTTCAGGTGCCTGGTTATGCGCTGATGTTGATCGCACTCAATGGCGCAACAGATAGATCTTCACTACTTCTCTACTCACTCATCCTCGGATTAACTGCGCCACCAATTAACCTTTCGGTTCGACCTTTATGGCGCGATGCAGTGACAGATGATTGGCTCCGCACCGCATACGCAGTGGATACCGCAGTGATGAGCGCCGCTGGCGTTATTGGCCCCGTCATTGTCACCTCTCTTGCTCTCTCATCTCAGCCAAAGAGCGCACTCTATGTCTGTGCTGCCCTGATGCTTATCGGCGGCGGATCTCTAGCAATTACAAAGATTGCTCGTAATTGGATTCCGGAAGAAAAACCTGAAGTCAAAGTCTCTATGTGGCGCCATAAGCCACTTCAACTTCTTGTCATTGAAGGTTGCTTCATCGGATTTGGTTGGGGTGTCTTTGATGTCGCAGTACCTGCCTTCGCAACACTAGAAGATGTGCCCCATCGCACCGCCTGGATCTTTACCGCTATGGGAGTTGCAAATATCATTGGCGGACTTCTCGGCGGTTTGGTTTCAAAGAAGACCACACCACTTGGCGCTCTTCGTAAAACATATTTCGCCTGGTTTATCGTCTCTCTCCCCCTTGCATTCCTATATCCAGATTGGTCGATGGTTATCGGTGGTGCATTTATGGGATTAGTGGGCGGAGCCATCCAAGTCTTCTATTGGGAAGTCATGGAAGCAGTCCGCCCTCAAGGTTCGCCAACCGGAATGATGGGTTGGCTCTGGACTATTGAAGGAACGTTGATGTCAATCGGCGCCGCTTCTGGCGGAGTCATCTCCGAGAAGGTCTCTCCTAATTTTGCACTAGGAATTACAACGGTCTGCATCGGCATTGGCTTCGTGATTCTGACAATCGGCCGTGGTCGTCTAGCGGATGCAAATAGATTACCTACCGATGAAGAAGATCTTGCTGCAATGAAAGATAACGCCACAACAAATCAGTGAGCTGCAATATTCCAGTTCTTGCCGACACCGATTCCGACGTTGAGCGGGGCCTTCAGCGGGAACGCGCTCCCCATCTCGCGACGAACTAGCTCTGTCACTGCTTCCTCTTCCTTAGAAATAATCTCAAGAATGAGTTCGTCATGAACCTGCAAAAGCAAACGCGATGTAAAGCCGCCTTCAACGAGTGCTTTCTGGACATTGAGCATCGCTAATTTAATGATGTCAGCAGCCGATCCTTGAATAGGAGCGTTGAGCGCCATTCGCTCTGCCACTTCCCGACGCTGTCGGTTATCGCTCATAAGATCTGGCAAGTAGCGACGGCGCCCCATAACTGTCTCGGTATAGCCGACCTTACGTGCCTCTTCCACAACCGTTTTGAGGTAGTCACGGATTCCGCCAAAGCGTTCAAAGTAACGATCCATTAAATCTTGCGCCGCCGGTGGCGATAGATCGAGCTGTGCAGCTAATCCGTAAGAACTAAGTCCGTAGGCAAGACCATAAGACATCGCTTTTATCTGACGGCGCATCTCTGGATCTACATCAGCAGGCTTTACACCAAATACTTCACCAGCAATTGAGGCATGAAGATCTTCACCGGATTCGAAGGCCTTAATGAGATTTGCATCGTGAGATAAGTGAGCCATGATGCGCATCTCAATCTGACTGTAATCAGCGGTCAGTAGCGCATCAAAACCCTTGCCAGCAATAAAGGTAGCGCGAATCTTTCTACCATCTTCGGTGCGCACCGGAATGTTCTGCAGGTTCGGACCGACCGATGAGAGACGTCCAGTAGCAGCGACAGTCTGAGCAAAATGGGTGTGGATTCGCGCATCGCCTGCAATCTCTGCAATCAACCCATCAATCGTGGTCGCAAGTTTCTTAACCTCGCGGATACGAAGAAGTGAGGCAAGGACTGGATGGGAAGTCTTCTCGAAGAGCCAAGCCAGCGCATCGGCATCGGTTGTAAAGCCAGTTTTGATTTTCTTTGTCTTAGGAAGAGCAAGCTCTTCAAAGAGAACCACCTGAAGTTGCTTTGGTGATGCGACATTGAACTCATGGCCAACTGAGGCATGTGCCTTTGCTGTCTCTTCCGCCACCTCTTTCTCGAATAGATTGAGTAAGCGAGTGAGTTCCTTCAGATCCACGGCAACGCCACGGTTCTCCATGATTGCAAGTAGCTCTGCAACCGGGAGCTCGAGCTGGGTAAAGAGATCGGTAAGTCCGCGCTCGGCCAGATCGGCTTCAAGATTTTTCTTAATCTCGAAGTAAGACGTTGCTTGTGATGCGAGGAAGTTCTCCGATGAGGATGAATCAAGTGCAGAGCCCCATTTATCTGCAACATCAGCAATCGATGAAGCGCGCACTCCAGGATTTACTAGATACGCAGCGAGATCGATATCGAAGGAGAAACCGGAGAGGGCGCTAATGCGTGCCAGTGACTTGCCGTCGTAAACGATCTTGCCAACCTTGGCATCATTGGCCCAATCACCGAGTGCGGATCCTTCAACTAGATAGACATCGGTGGGATTAAGCGCAACGGCATATCGCAATAATTTCTCATCTACTGAGTTTCCATCGAGTTCAAAGGCCAGCGCAATATCACCGGTATGAGATGCAATTTTCTTTGAAAGAGCAGCGCTAGAGAGAAGTTCGGATTTAACTGGTGCGCCAAAGAGATCTCCTTGAAGATCATTATTTGCGCTCTTTTTACTCTTTGGAACTTCGGTGCCAGCAGCAGCTATTGGCTTGAGACGATCTTTGAGCGTCTTAAACTCTAGCGTCAGCAGAAGCGGCTCGATCTTTGCAAGATCCACGCCTTTCCATTCCATCGCGGCGAGTTCGAAGGTGAATGGAGCATCATGAACCAATTGAGTGAGCTCACGGTTGCGAATGACATTATCAATATTGTCACGGAGAGCCTGGCCGACTTTTCCTCCGACCTTATCTACCTCAGATAACAAATCTTGTAATGATCCGTATTCAACGACCCACTTCGATGCCGTCTTCTCCCCCACGCCTGGAATAGATGGCAAGTTATCGCTTGGGTCGCCGCGAAGAGCAGCAAAATCTGGATACTGCGCCGGTGTCATTCCGTACTTCTCGAAGACCGCAGCTGGCGTCATACGAGCCATCTCGCTGACGCCGCGCTTTGGATAGAGCACAGTTGTCTTCTCGTTAACGAGCTGGAAACTATCTCGATCGCCAGTACAAATGAGAACTTCAAAACCATCTGATTCGGCCTTCTTCGAGATGGTCGCAATCAGGTCATCGGCCTCATAGCCCTCAAGTTGAAAGTGCTCGATACCGCAACCATCGATAAATTCGTGGAGGTAAGACATTTGCGAACGGAACTCATCCGGGGTCGAGGCGCGATTAGCTTTATATTCGGGGAAGATATCGGATCGAAATGTCTTTCTTGATACGTCAAAGGCAACGGCAACGTGTGTTGGCTTCTCATCTTTAATGAGAGAGATGAGCATTGTGGCGAAGCCATAGATGGCATTGGTGTGCTGGCCCATTGCAGTAGTGAAATTCTCGACCGGTAACGCATAGAAGGCGCGATAGGCCATTGAGTGGCCATCAATCAGTAGGAGTTTCTTAGGCGCGCTCATGGCGAACATCCTATGTAACAAGTTAAGATTTCGAACTATGACGCAACCTGATTACTTGGCAATTCTGCGCGAACGCGGCGCTGGACATCTCGATCAGAAGATGGGTATCGAGATTATTGAGGCCTCTCCACAACGCCTAGTTGGGCGCATGCCAGTTGAGGGAAATACGCAGCCGCTCGGACTATTGCATGGTGGCGCCAATGTCGTACTTGCAGAATCTCTCGGCTCAGTCGGAACTCAACTTCATGCAGGTCCCGATCGAAAGATTGTCGGCGTAGATATCAATGCGACCCACCATAAATCTGCGACATCTGGATATGTCACTGGTACTGCAACAGCGATCAGTCTAGGAAAGACGATGTGCAGCTATGAAATTGTGATTGAAAATGAAGACGGGCAGCGCACCTGCACTGCCCGTATCACCTGTTTAATTCTTGCCCAACGATAATTCGCTTGGGTTAATCTCGTTCGTACGAGCTAGTGAGCTCCGACGCCAAGGTATGCAGCACGAACAGCTGGATCATTAAGTAGATCAGATGCCTTTGCTTCCTTGACTACATTTCCGGTCTCAAGAACATATGCACGGTGAGCGCGCTGAAGCGCCTGCTGAGCATTCTGTTCGACGAGGAGAATTGTTGTACCAAGGTTATTGATTTCGGTAATAATGCGGAAGATATTTGCAATCATCAAAGGTGCGAGACCCATCGATGGCTCATCGAGAAGGAGAACCTTTGGACGTGCCATCAGTGCGCGACCAATTGCAAGCATCTGCTGCTCTCCGCCTGACAAAGTTCCGCCAGCCTGGTTGATACGCTCGAGCAGACGTGGGAATAAGTGGTAGACCTTCTCAAGATCTTCCTTCATCTCAGATTTACGATCCTTACGATGGTACTTACCCATCTCAAGGTTCTCGAGAACAGTCATGCCAGGAAAAATGCCGCGGCCTTCCGGTGCTTGAGAGAGACCGAGATTTACGCGCTCGTGCGCCGGCATCTTTGAAATATCTTGACCATCAAAGAGGATCTGACCGCTTGAGACGGGGCGTATACCTGAAATTGTCTTGAGCATCGTTGTCTTGCCAGCGCCATTAGCGCCGATAAGTGTGACGATTTCGCCTTCATTGACGACAACTGATACGCCTTTGATCGCTTCAATCTTGCCGTAGTGAACGTGGAGATCTTTGATTTCAAGACGCATCTGCAGGCGCTCCTAGATAAGCCTCGATAACACGAGGGTCGTTTTGAACAACTGAAGGTAGGTCATCTGCAATCTTCTGACCAAAATCGATCACGACTACTCGATCTGAGATGCCCATGATGAGCGACATATCGTGCTCAATCAGCAAAACTGTGTAACCTGCATCGCGAATCTTCTTGATTGTCTCTGCAAGTGCAACCTTCTCAGCTGGGTTAAATCCAGCAGCTGGCTCATCGAGAAGAACGAGCTTTGGGTTAGTTGCAAGCGCACGCGCAATCTCAAGACGTCGCTGATCACCATAGGGAAGGTTCTTGGCCAAGCGACCCGCATGCTTACGAAGCCCCATAAAGTCGAGTAGAGCAAGAGAGCGTTCGAGCGCTGCCTTCTCTTCGCGACGTGAACGTGGAGTTCCAAAGATTGCTCCGACCACACCAGACTTTGAGTGAATATCTGCGCCAGTGACAACATTTTCTAGCGCAGTTGATTCACCAAAGAGGCGGATATTCTGGAAGGTACGAGCAACACCAGATTTCGTAACTTGGTGACGCTTCTTACCAATCAGTGATTTTCCATCGAAATTGATCTCACCTGAAGTTGGCTTATAGACACCGGTGATGACGTTGAAGATAGTTGTCTTTCCGGCGCCATTAGGACCGATGAGAGCAAGGATCTCGCCCTTCTTCACCTGAAGATTTACTTCGTTGAGAGCGGTAACGCCACCAAACTTCATTGTGACGTTCTTGAGTTCGAGAAGTACTTCACTCATTACTTGATCTCCCCTTCTCCGGACTCTTCTACCTGATCCCAATTGTTTTCAAGATGTTCGCGCTTCTTCTTAGGAAGGATTCCATCTGGACGAAGGTTCATCATGACAACGAGAGCGATACCGAATACCAAGATACGTGGCTGGCTCAAGAAGCGGATGCGCTCAGGAGTAAATGCAAGGAGCACCGCACCGAGAATAACGCCCCACACATTTCCAATACCGCCGAAGACAACGCAGGCGAGAATGAGAATGGAGACGTTTAAGTTAAATTGATCTGGAACGATTGAGAGAATCTGTGATGCGTAGATAACGCCTCCGACACCAGCAACTGCAGCACCGAGTACGAATGCCCATACCTTTGAACGACGAGTATTGATACCCATCAACTGCGCCACATCATCATCCTGACGGATTGCATCCCATGCACGACCTGGTCGGCGCGCAGCTAAGCGGCGAACCATCCAGATGATGAGCAAGGTGAATGTCAGCAAGAGCCAGTAGTAAGGCTTTGGGTCCAAGATTGTGAACTTAGCCTTGAAGATATCTGGCGGAGTTGGGATACCAGCGATACCGCGAGCTCCACCGATTGCATCGGTGTTCACCGCAAAGATTCGAACGATTTCACCGAATCCGAGCGTGACAATTGCGAGGTAATCACCACGAAGGCGAAGCGTTGGTGTTCCGAGAAGCACGCCAGAGAGCATTGCCAGAGCAACACCGATTGGAAGAATCTCCCAGAAATTAAGGTCTGTCTTAGTGCCGAGGATCGCCATTGTGTAGGCACCGATTGCAAAGAATGCAACATATCCAAGGTCCAAAAGCCCTGACTTACCTACCACAATATTGAGGCCGATTGCCATCATCACATACATACCCACTGGATAGAAGAGCACTGACTGAAAGTCAGAACCTGGTGTATTAATCAGTGGATTGTTAAGGAATGGAAGTGCGTAACAGAGTCCGATAAAGATTACCGATAGAAGTACGCGGCGCCAACGAGGAGAACGATCCCAGAAATCTGCACCCTTATCGCGAAGGTTAAAAGTTATCTTTGACATTAGACCCTCGCCTGTGTGATTGACTCACCAAATAAGCCAGTTGGCTTTATAAGGAGTACGAGTACCAAGATGATGAAGGAGATAACTGCTTTCCAGGCTGTACCGAAGACAGCGGATGTGTAGGTCTCCATGAGGCCGAGTACGAAACCACCGAAGAGAGCTCCACGGAGATTACCGATTCCACCAAGAACTGCAGCGGTAAATGCGCTGATTCCAAGGAAGAAGCCGACTTTAAATGATGTGTTCTCGTAGACGAGAATGTAGAAGAATGCAGCAGCGCCAGCCATCAATCCGCCCGCAAAGAAGGTGACGGTGATGACTCGGTTGATATTTACGCCCATCAGCGTTGCTGTGTTCTCATCTTGCGACACTGCGCGAATACCCTTACCAAGGCGAGTCTTTGAGATGAATTGATCGAGGGCAACCATCATCAAGCCTGCCGCGACGATAACAATGACCTTGTCATTGCGGATATCTGCACCAGCATAGGAAACGAGGAAAGTCTTATCCATGATGCGAGGAAATTCGCGTGGAAGTGAATCTGTCAGGATTCGGAAGAGCTCGACCAGTGAGATAGATACACCAATCGCTGAAATCAGAGTTGCGAGCTTTGTTGCACCGCGCTTACGGAGTCTGCGATATGCAACAAACTCGACGAGAACCGCAGCGATCGCCGATGAGAGCATCGCGATAACAAGGGCAAACAAAAGAGTGAGAATCATCTTGCCGCCGGTCAAAGGCTCATCTTCAACTTTGACACCGATCATGCCGGTTGCAACGAGAGAGCCGAATGTTCCGATCATAAATACTTCTGAGTGGGCAAAGTTGATGAGGCGAAGTACGCCATACACCAACGTGTAGCCCAGGGAAATTAGCGCGTAGATAGCGCCAAGAGCCAGTCCATCAAAGGACAGGCTCCAAAATGCATCTCTTAAGAGTGCAAAATCCACACTTCACCTCGATATTTCATAAGGGAGGGAGACGGTACTAAACGTACCGTCTCCCTCCGTTTTAATGAATTACTACCTTACCTGATTGCTCAATTTTACCTGAGCTGATCAAGTATTACTTGATTGCTCCGAGAAGAACGAGCTTTCCGCCCTTAACGATGAAGCCGTTGACATCTGCGCCAGAGACTTCGCCATCCTTGTCGAACTTAAGTGTCTTTGAAAGACCCTTGTGTGACTTGGTTGAGACGTACTTGTTGATTGATGCACGATCAGTGTTTCCTGCCTTGATTGCCTCAAGGAAGAAGTTAGCTGCATCGTATGACTCTGTTGTGTAAACACCAGGAGTCCAACCAGCCTTTACCATCTCAGCAGCAAGCTTTGGAGATGCTGTCTCGAATGGGATTGCTGGAGCTGTAAGAAGAACGCCTTCAGCTGACTTACGTGCAAGCTTGATGAACTGGTTATCAAGAGTTCCGTCGCCTGATGCGAAAGTAATCTTTGAACCTGAGTCACGGAGCTGCTTTACGAATACTGCTGCCTGTGAGAAGTATCCTGAGTAGAAGACGGCTGTTGCCTTTGACTTCTTGATCTTTGCAATTGTTGCAGAGAAATCAGTTGTTCCTGTTGGTGTTACATCCTTACCGACAACGCGGCCAGCAAGTGTGATATCAACAGTCTTCTGAAGACCAACTGCATAGTCTGATGCATCGTTAACAAGGAATACTGTTGCATTCTTGTTCTTTGAAACGATCAAACGTGCTGCTGCTGGACCCTGGTAGTCATCTGTCAACACCGCGCGGTGGAAGATTGACTTACCGAACTCTGGAAGAGTTGGGTTTGTAGCAGAAGGTGTAATGATTGAAAGACCTGCTGAAAGGTATACAGGTAGTGAAACCTTTGATGCGCCTGAGTATGCAGGACCGACAAGTGCGACTACGCACTCTTCAGCTGCAACCTTAGGAGCGATTGGACCTGCAACTGCTGGATCTCCCTGGTCATCTACTTCGTAGACAACTGGGTCAACATTTGCACCCTTGTTTGCTGCAAGGAACTTCTTCAGTGCAAACTTCACACCGTTAAGTTCGTTGATACCGAGAGCAGCCTCAGGACCTGTTAGTGGACCCTGGTATGCAATCTTTAGCTTGCCTGAACATGCTGCATTTGCTGCTGGTGCTACAGATACTGAAACACCAAGAACAAGAGCGCCTGCTGCAGCAAGAGAAATAATCTTCTTCATGTGGAGCCTTTCCTGTTTTTATCCCGGGACAGGGAGGGTTGAAGGGTAGTGGGCGGGGGTGAGCCCAGACAAGGCGAAATGGGTGAATGGCACGCTTGTGGTCATTACTTTTTGATTACAAAGCGATTTGCAATCTCATTATTCAAGATGAAAATCCCACGCTGAAGCTATCGGTCGAGCGCTGCCTCTGGAGAGATAACTGCCATCGCTACCTCTTTCATTGTCAGGCGGCGATCCATGGCGGCGCGTTGAATCCAACTAAAGGCTTCCGGCTCAGAGAGATTGAGCGCCTTCATCAGAATTCCCTTGGCGCGATCGATAATCTTTCGAGTCTCGAGTCGCTCATGCAAATCTGCAACTTCATCAGCGAGAGATTTCATCTGAGTATGACGGCTGATGGCGATCTCAATGGCAGGCACTAAGTCACCGATGGAAAATGGCTTTACAACATATGCCATAACGCCAGCGTCGCGGGCGCGCTCAACTAGCTCGCGCTGGCTAAAGGCGGTGAGCATCAAAACTGGCGCAATCGAAATGATCTTCTCTGCCGCCGATATTCCATCGAGCACTGGCATTTTCACATCGAGGATACATAAATCTGGTTTATGTTCAGTAGCAAGCGCGATTGCTTCCTCTCCATTGGTCGCCTCTGCACAGACCGTGTATCCCGCCTCTTGCAACATTTCAATGAGGTCCATACGGATGAGAGCTTCATCTTCAGCAACGAGGATACGAACGCTCATGGGTGCATCATCCCCTTCCATATAGGAATATTCAACAGATTTTCTAAAGTGCCCCGAGTCGGATTCGAACCGACACTATGCAGTGTTTGAGACTGCCCTCTCTACCGTTGGAGTACCGAGGCTTCTGTGGCAATCCTACCTGATGAAAAAGGCCTATTTGTAAGCAGGAACGACGCCTTCTCCTGCGCTACTTGTAAGCAGGAACGACGCCATTGACTGCATCGCCCACAGTGTGAACGCGCATAGCGTTGGTCGAACCTGGAATTCCTGGAGGTGCACCAGCGATGATCATGACCTGCTCGCCAACTACTGCGCGCTTAGTATCGATCAGAATGCGATCTGCTTGAAGAACCATGTCATCGGTGTGCTTAACCATGGGTGAGATCAATGGCTCGATTCCCCATGAGAGCGCCAATCGGTTATATGTGCCTTCTTCTGGAGTGATTGCAAGAATCGGAAGACGTGAACGAAGTCGCGAGATGCGACGAGCTGAGTCACCAGATTGAGTAAAGGTAACGAGGTACTTCGCATTGAGAATTTCGCCAACTTCAGCGGCAGCTTTAGTAATTGCGCCACCCTTTGTGCGAGGTGCATGGATCAAAGGACGGATGCGATCGAGGCCTTCTTGTTCGGTCTTCTCGATAATACGAGCCATTGTTTCAACTGCTTCGATAGCAAAATCTCCAACTGAGGTCTCACCCGATAGCATCAAGGCATCTGCGCCATCGAGAACTGCATTTGCACAGTCTGTTGCCTCTGCGCGAGTAGGACGTGAATTTGTAATCATTGAATCAAGCATTTGAGTCGCAACAATTACCGGCTTTGCAGCATCACGGGCCAACTCGACGCAACGCTTCTGAACCATCGGAACATCTTCGATTGGCATCTCAACGCCGAGGTCACCACGAGCGACCATGATGCCATCGAAGGCATCAACAATCTCTTGCAGATTATCGACAGCCTGAGGCTTCTCAATCTTTGCAATAACAGGGATACGAATTCCTACCTCATCCATGATTGCGTGAACATCTTTGATATCTGCCGCGTTACGAACAAATGAGAGTGCGATGAAATCAGCGCCGGCGCGAAGGCCCCAACGAAGGTCATCTGCATCTTTCTCTGACATTGCTGGAACAGAGACTGCAACACCTGGAAGGTTGATTCCCTTGTTGTTGCTCACTGCGCCCGGGAAGATGCACTTTGTGATGACATCATTGCCCTTTACTTCAATAACCTCAACGGTGACCTTGCCATCATCGATCATAATGAAGTCGCCAGCCTTGCAATCTCCAGGCAGTCCTTTGTAAGTCGTACCGACACGCTCCTTAGTGCCAGGAACCTCATCAGTTGTAATTGTGAAGATATCTCCGCGAGCTAGCTCGTGTGGGCCATTCTCGAAACGGGCGAGGCGGATCTTTGGACCTTGCAGGTCTACCAAGATTGCAACAGCCTTTCCGGATTCCTTCGCCGCTTCACGAACGCGATCAAGGCGTCCCTGGTGCTCTTCGTAGGAACCATGAGAGAGGTTGAGGCGAGCCATATTCATTCCAGCAGCGATGAGTTCGCGTACCTTCTCTGGAGATTCAACAGCTGGACCCATTGTGCATACTATTTTCGCGCGGCGCATGTTCGTACCTTATCTTCTAGAAAATGAGACCGGCCAGTACTGACCAGTTTCCAACTGTGATTTATCTGGCTTTACACCAACATCTGTCGAGTAGAAGGCTCGATTGGTGAAGGAAGTTGTGTCTCCCCCATCAAATAGCGATCTAGTGCAGCAGCTGCAGAGCGACCCTCTGCAATCGCCCAGACAATCAGCGATTGTCCACGACCGGCATCGCCAGCGACGAAAACATCTTCCTGATTTGTCTGGAAATTATCGTTGCGATTGATATTTCCGCGATCATCGAGTTCGACCTCTAGCTGATCAATCAACGCTGACTTCTCTGCTCCGGTAAAGCCCATCGCAAGGAATGCAAAATCAGCTTGAAGTTCGCGCTCTGTTCCAGGAACAGATTCAAACTTTCCATTAACAAACTTTGTCTCAACTATCTTGAGCGCACGTAGATTGCCGTTCTCATCACCGAGGAACTCTTCAGTGCTTACACCGAAGATGCGGTTATCAAGCTCTTCATGCGCGCTAGAGACACGGAAGATCATTGGATATGTCGGCCACGGCTGATTTGATGGACGCTCATCCGTTGGCTGCGGCATGATTTCAAGTTGGGTCACGCTGGCAGCGCCTTGGCGAATCGATGTACCGAGGCAATCTGCACCAGTGTCTCCACCGCCGAGGATGACGACATGCTTACCGGCAACATTGATTGGTGGAACTTCAACTTCACCGAGCGCCTGCTTATTTCCCCACGGCAAGAACTCCATCGCTTGATAGACGCCCTTGAGTTCGCGTCCCTTGACAGGAAGATCGCGCCACTGAGTTGCGCCAACAGCTAAGAGGACCGCGTCATAACGGGTGCGAAGCGCGCTGCCAGTGATGTCACTGCCTGCTGCAACGCCAGGACGAAAACGTGTTCCTTCCTGCTCCATCTGTGCCAAACGGCGATCGAGAATGTTCTTCTCCATCTTAAATTCAGGAATTCCGTAACGAAGGAGTCCACCGATTTTATCAGCGCGCTCGAAGACTGCGACAGTATGTCCGGCGCGAGTAAGTTGCTGTGCTGCAGCTAAACCGGCTGGTCCAGAACCAATGACGGCGACAGTCTTTCCGGTCAGACGATCTGGAATCATCGGCTTTACTGCACCGAAACCGAAGGCCTCTTCGATGGTACGAAGTTCAACCTGCTTAATTGTCACTGCATCGCGGTTGATGCCGACCACACATGCTGTTTCGCATGGCGCTGGGCAGAGGCGACCGGTGAACTCTGGAAAATTATTTGTTGCATGGAGACGATCAATCGCATCAGATTTGTATCCGCGATACATCAAATCGTTCCACTCTGGAATCAAGTTACCAAGTGGGCATCCGTTGTGACAGAAAGGAATACCGCAATCCATGCAGCGCCCAGCCTGCTTTTGCAGATGTTCGAAGCTCTGTGGTTCGTAGACTTCGCGCCAATCTTGGATTCGCACATCAACGGGACGTCGCTTCGGAGTCTCTCGTGGGGTTGTCATAAAGCCCTTTGGATCAGCCATTTGCTGCAACCTCCATTACATAGTGATCTTCTGGTAATCCCTCATTGATAGCACGCTTCATGGAAGCCATTACACGTGCGTAGTCACGCGGCATGATGAGTGAGAAGCGAGCGAGTGCCGCATCCCAATCTGCTAGTAGAGCCACTGCGATTTCTGATCCAGTCTCCTGAGCAAACTCTGAAACTGCAGAATGGAGTCGTTCGCGCTCATCTGCTGGAATAGCGAGCACATCGACCATATCCGCGTTCACTAGAGCTGCATTGAGATCTAGAACAAAGGCACGTCCACCAGACATACCCGCCGCGATATTTCGACCGGTGCGGCCGAGGATCACAACGGTTCCACCTGTCATGTATTCAAGGGCGTGATCTCCCACTCCCTCAACAACTGCAGTTGCACCCGAGTTACGGACACAGAAACGTTCTCCGACTAGACCGCGGATGAAAATTTCACCTGAGGTCGCGCCATATCCAATGACGTTTCCTGCGATGACATTCTCATGTGAGTCAAATGTTGCTTTCTCATCTGGACGAAGGACTACACGTCCACCTGATATTCCCTTTCCAACATAATCGTTGGAATCACCGAAGAGTCGAATTACCATTCCGCGTGGAGTAAATGCTCCGAGTGATTGACCGGCAGATCCGCGAAGCGTGATGTCGATTGTGCCGGTAGGTAAACCTTCAGCGCCATACTTGCGAGTGATCTCTGCGCCCAACATAGTTCCGACGGTGCGGTTTACGTTGCGGACTGGAAGATCGATTGCGACCTTCTCTCCCTTGTTCAGCGCCGGAGCTGCCTGCTTGATGAGCGTGTTATCGAGCGCCGCGGCAAGTCCATGGTCTTGAGAGGTGGTGCAATAGAGAGAAGAATCCACATCTGGACGTACGAGAAGTTGCGAGAGATCAAGACCTGCACTCTTCCAGTGATCTACAGCGCGCTTAGTCTCTAGATATTCAACGTGACCAATTGCCTCTTGTAGCGTTTTAAAACCGAGCGCGGCAAGTAATTCACGAACTTCCTCTGCAATGTATTCGAAGAATGTTTCTACGAATTCAGGCTTACCGGTAAAGCGCGCGCGAAGCTCTGGGTTCTGCGTTGCAACACCTACTGGACATGTATCCAAGTGGCAGACACGCATCATGATGCAACCAGAGACCACAAGCGGCGCTGTTGCAAATCCATATTCTTCTGCGCCCAATAGAGCCGCGATAACAACATCGCGACCGGTCTTGAGCTGTCCATCTGCCTGAACGACAATTCGATCGCGAAGACCATTAAGGAGCAGAGTCTGCTGTGTCTCAGCTAAGCCGAGCTCCCATGGAGCGCCGGCATGCTTGAGCGATGTCAACGGTGAAGCACCTGTTCCACCATCATGACCTGAAATCAAGACAACATCGGCATGTGCCTTTGAGACACCTGCTGCGACGGTTCCAACACCAACTTCAGCGACAAGTTTGACGTGTACACGTGCATCCTTATTGGCATTCTTAAGGTCGTGAATCAACTGTGCCAAATCTTCAATGGAATAAATATCGTGATGTGGCGGAGGCGAGATGAGACCTACACCTGGAGTTGAGTAGCGAGCCTTCGCAATCCATGGATAGACCTTGTTGCCGGGCAGCTGTCCACCTTCGCCAGGCTTAGCTCCTTGTGCAATCTTAATCTGAATATCATCGGCATTAACGAGGTAATTACTAGTCACGCCAAAGCGACCAGATGCAACCTGCTTAATTGCAGAGCGCTTGGAATCTCCATTTTCAAGTGGGATAAAGCGGATTGGATCTTCGCCTCCCTCACCGGTGTTGGATTTTGCACCGAGACGGTTCATTGCGATTGCAAGGGTCTCGTGAACCTCCGCTGAAACCGATCCGTATGACATCGCACCAGTTGAGAAACGCTTAACAATCTCAGAGATTGGTTCGACCTCATCAATTGAAATCGGCGTATTTATCTTGAATTCAAAGAGGCCACGTAAGGTCATGAGCGCTTTGCTCTGATCATTAACCTGATTTGTGTAGCGCTTGAAGATGTCATAGCGCTTATTGCGAGTTGAGTGTTGAAGTGCAAATACTGTTTCTGGGTTAAAGAGGTGCGGCTCGCCATCGCGACGCCACTGGTATTCGCCGCCGACAGCAAGTTTCTTTGCACCAGGAATTTCGCCGCCCACTGGATAGGCCAAGAAGTGGCGCTTGATTGTCTCTTCTGCAATCACATCGAGATCAACGCCACCAAGACGTGAAGTTGTTCCGACGAAAAATTCATCAACAACATTCTGTGCGATACCAATCGCTTCGAATACCTGTGCACCGGTGTATGAGGAGATAGTTGAGATACCCATCTTTGACATCACCTTGAGAACGCCCTTACCGAGCGCCTTAATGGTGTTGCGGACTGCTTTCTCTGGAGAGATTCCAGTGATAACTCCTTGGCGAACTAAATCTTCCGCTGATTCCATTACCAAATATGGATTGACTGCAGCTGCGCCGTAACCTACGAGCAGAGCAACGTGGTGAACCTCGCGGACATCTCCGGCCTCGACGATAAGTCCAACCTGAGTACGAGTCTTCTCGCGAATGAGGTGATGATGCACTGCTGCGGTAAGTAGGAGAGATGGAATCGGGCAATCTTCGGCATCGCCATCGCGATCTGAGAGAACAATGACATGTGCGCCATCTTTAATTGCCTGAGAAACTTCGAGCTTAATCTCCTCTAAGCGCTGGCGAAGTGTGTTTCCATCACCAGTAACAGGGAACAAACCACGAACAACATATGCGGCAAGTTCTGGGTACTCGTCATCGACATTGATATTGATGATCTTTGCGAGTTCATCATTATCGATAACTGGGAATGCAAGTGAAATCTGCTTACATGAATCAGGCCCTGGATCGAGCAGGTTGTGCTCTGGACCAATCGAGCCACCAAGACTTGTCACCAACTCTTCGCGAATTGCATCGAGCGGTGGGTTTGTCACCTGAGCAAAGAGCTGAGTGAAGTAATCAAAGAGTAGGCGTGGCTTATTCGAAAGCGCGGCGATGGGCGAATCAGTACCCATTGAACCCAGCGCTTCTCCCCCGGACTTAGCCATCGGAGCGATGATGATCTTGAGTTCTTCCTCGGTATAACCAAATGCTTTCTGGCGACGAACAACAGATTTGTGTGGATAGATAATGTGCTCGCGCGCTGGAAGTTCGGAGAGCTTGACCATTCCATCAGCAAGCCACTGACCGTATGGCGCTGCATCGGCGAGTGAATCTTTGATCTCATCATCTTCAATAATGCGACCTGATTCGATATCAACCAAGAACATCTTTCCTGGCTGCAGGCGACCCTTGCGGACAATCTTCTCTGCCGGGAAATCAAGGACTCCTACCTCAGATGCAAGTACTACGAGGCCATCATCAGTTACCCAGTAACGTGATGGACGGAGACCGTTGCGATCGAGTACCGCGCCAACTTGATGGCCATTTGTAAAAGTCACACAAGCAGGACCATCCCATGGCTCCATCATTGAAGCGTGGAATGCATAGAAATCCCGACGCTTCTGCGACATCGTTGCGTGGTTCTCCCATGCCTCTGGAATCATCATCAGAACAGAGTGTGGGAGTGAGCGTCCACCGAGGTAGAGCAGCTCGAGCACCTCATCAAATGAGGCAGAGTCAGAGCCTGACATTTCAACGATTGGGTAGATGCGATCGAGATCTTCACCGAAGTATTCGCTCTTCAAAAGTGATTCGCGAGCACGCATCCAGTTGCGGTTTCCCTTAACAGTATTGATCTCACCGTTATGTGCAATAAAGCGATACGGGTGAGCCAATGGCCACGATGGGAATGTATTTGTAGAAAAACGTGAGTGAACGAGGGCAAGTGGAGAGACGACGCGCTCATCGCTGAGGTCAGGGAAGAATTCTTCTAACTGACCTGTCGTAAGCATTCCCTTGTAAACAATTGTCTGTGAAGAAAGTGATGGGAAGTAGAGATCAAGTGAGTGCTCTGCGCGCTTACGAAGGCAGAAAACTTTACGATCAAGAGTTAAACCGGATTCGCCATTGTTGCCGGCGATGAAGAGCTGTTGGAAATCTGGCATCACGGAGAGCGCTGTTTTTCCAAGAGAAGATGAGTTAATTGGAAGTTCACGCCAACCAAGAACGTTCAGCCCTTCTTCCTTCGCAATCTTTTCAATCGCGCCTTTGAGATCTTTTCCCTTACCTGATTCATCTCTCGCTATAAATGCGATTCCTGTTGCATATTCACCCTCTGGTGGAAGAGCAAACTTCACTTCGTCGCGGTAGAAAGCATCTGGAACGCGAATCAAAATTCCTGCACCATCGCCTGAATCTGGCTCTGCGCCAGAAGCGCCACGGTGTTCTAGATTGCGCAGCGCAGTAAGTGCTTTCGCCACAATCTCATGTGTCGCAACTTTGTTGAGAGTAGCAACCATCGCAACACCGCAGGCATCGTGCTCGTTGGCAGGGTTGTAGAGACCCTGCGGGAGTGGATAGTTAGATTGAAGTGCCATCTCGTACGTCTCTCTTCACGCTAAAACTGACGCGGGGACGACGATGGCCCGTGTTAAGAGCGAAAGGGTAGCAACCGGAAGGCGAAGATGACTACTTCAATCCCTGGTTTTTGAGGTGGAAATACCGACCTTTAGGCGACAGCTACGTGGAAGAGCTGACCGATTCCAGCGGTAATCGCCATGCCGAGGCAGCCACCAATGAGGACTCGCGCTGTTGGGATGAGCAACTTTGAGCCGGCGGTCTTTGCCCCTACTGCTCCAGCTACCGCCAGGCCAACAATCGTGATCGAAACAATGGAGAGAGTGATTGACCCGACTGTCGGTGCAAAGGCGCCTACGAAAGGAATAAAACCGCCGATTGCAAAAGAGAGTGCAGAAGCAATCGATGCCTGCAATGGGCGGGCCTTGCTATGGGGATGATGTCCGAGTTCATCACGGAGATGCGCATTGAGCGCATCGCGCTCCGAGAGTTGGGTTGCAACTTGGCGAGCCAGTGGCTCGTCGAGTCCCCGCTCTTGGTAGATAGCGACCAACTCTTCAAGTTCGCCTTCTGGGTCGATGCGAAGGTGTTCAATCTCAAGCAAACGATCAGACTCTTCGATATCAGTCTGCGATGAGACAGAGATGTACTCACCGACTGCCATCGAAAGCGCACCTGCTGCAATTCCTGCGATTCCGGTCGAAATAATAATTGCCTTGGCATTATCAAGTGATGCACTTGCTGCGGCAACGCCAACCATAAGAGAGGCGGTGGAAACGAGTCCATCATTGACGCCAAGAACAGCGGCGCGAAGCCAACCTGCGCGATGCGCCTTATGTGCGCGATTTCGGATTCGAACCTCAGCTAGACCCATATTGCTACCTTATCGCGAAATATTTGAGAATCTCCGGTACGCCACCAGGGCGCTAGCTCCCACTGCTACGGCAACGAAGACATTGACTCGAATACCTGCGATGAGATTGGCCTCATCGATGCGAATTAATTCGAAGGCGAGGCGACCGAGGCAATATGTCGCTATGTAGAGGGCAAATATCTGACCGCCCTTGAGCCGGCGACCGTATTGAAGAAGTAAGAATCCAATCAGGGCGCACCAGATAGATTCGTAGAGAAATGTGGGATGAAAGGTAAGAAATTCTTTATATCCCTCGGGCCTGGCCCAACGCGGAATCTCTAGCGCCCAAGGAAGATCGGTAGGGCGACCGAAGAGTTCTGCATTAAACCAATTACCCCAACGACCAATCGCCTGCGCAAATACAATTCCCGGTGCAAGTGCATCCAAGAAGAATCTAAATTGTGGAAGTTCGCGCGAGCGAGCAAGGAATTTATATGCGACAAATGCGCCTACCCCCCCAAGAGAGATCGCACCCCAAATTCCAAGTCCGCCTTGCCAAATCTTGAGGATATTTTCTGGCTTGCCGCTTTCACCAAAGAATCTCTCTGGCGTTGTCACCACGTGATAGAGCCGTCCGCCAAGTACGCCGGCCGGAACAGCAACAATGGCAACATCGCTGACGATGCCTCGGGCATCTGGATATGCGGCAATGAAACGTTTGTTGCCTAACCAAATCGCAACTGCAACACCAGAGATGATGCAGAGCGCGTAGTAGTGAATTGCAAATGGTCCGATTTCAACGACCGAGATACTCGGCGTTGGAATGGAGTAAGGCATATTAACCGCGCTCTACCGCTGCCTTGAATTTATCTGCGTTGAAGTATTCGGTATTGCGATCGATCTCTTTACCGTTGACGAAGACGGTAGGAGTTGAATTGACGCCAGCTTTAGATCCAGCTTCTGCCACCTTAGCGACCCAGCCCTCGTA
>Ga0209230_10000215_pt1 | contig 22004 bp, 22 predicted proteins | sample LakOntMetagenome_FD_187467 | JGI IMG/M metagenome (GOLD analysis project Ga0209230, IMG submission 187467) | Freshwater and sediment microbial communities from Lake Ontario - Sta 18 epilimnion Metagenome (SPAdes) (version 2) | ecosystem: Environmental > Aquatic > Freshwater > Lentic | place... | reverse complement strand
TGAAGGTTGCGGGTACAATATAGGTATTGCTTCGAGAAGTTCGAAGAAAACAACCAAAGGACAATTGTGGCTGTATTTAGTGCGCTCAAAAACAAGGCAAAGGGCAAGAAAGCTGCAGCAAAACCAGCAGCAAAGAAGGCCGTAGCTAAGAAAGCTCCTGTAAAGAAGGCAGCACCTGTTAAAAAGGTCGTTGCAAAGAAAGCAGTTGCGAAGAAGGCAGCGCCAGCTAAGAAGGCAGCACCGGTTAAGAAGGTTGCGCCAGCAAAGCCAGTCAAGATTGAACTGAAGAAAGATCTCACCGCAAAGGAAGTACAACAACTCGTTGATTTGAAGAACGCAGTTGCGCGCCAGAAAGAGATCATTGAAACTCTTGCAGCGAGCGGAATCGATAACTACCGCAAGGCAGTGAAGAAAGAATTTATGGCGCTCGCTCTCGAAGCGCGTCAGCTTGATGTAGAAATTCCAGATGCAACTGAGAAGGCACGCAAGGCAGGACTTGGCGCACCAAGTCGTATCTTGTCGAAGGCGCAGCTCGCACTGATTGCACCTAAGGAAGAGCCAAAGCCAGCAGCAGAAAAGGGCGGCAAGGCTGCAGTTGTTCTCGATGAAGATGGCAACGAAATCGTTGTCGAAGAAGTCGAACTCGAAGATGTAGAAACACTTATCGCTGAAGCTGCTGAAATCATTGATGCAGAGGCAGATGGAAAAGATCAGCCACGCGTCGTCACTCTCTCAGATGAGACTAAGAATGAAGAAGGTTCATTTACCCTTCTTGATACCGATGCCGATGATGAAGAAGAAGATAAGAACGAGCGCGAAAAGCATAAGAAGGATCTCAAGAATGTAAACCTCGTTCTTGAAGCCATCAACGGCAAGATCCAGGGCGTTGAAGTCGCTCCAAAGCACAATATTGATCAGGCTGATGCAAAGGCGCTGACCTTCAAGCAGATTCAACAGCAATTTGCGATGAATACCTTCAATGAGAAATCAGCGAAGATGATTGCAGAAGCTGTAAACCAGGGTTACCTCAAGAACCTTGAAGATTTGCAGTACTTCTTCAACGAGCAAGCTCGATTTATTCAGATTGAAATCAAGCGCCTCCCACCAGAACAGACTGTTCTTACAGCAGGTGCAACAGCTGACCCAGTTAAGGATTACCTCAAGCAGATCGGTCGCGTTGCTCTTCTTAACGCAGAGCTTGAAGTGGAACTTGCTACACGCGTTGAAGCTGGTCTCTTTGCTGAAGAAGCACTGAAGAACACTAAGAAGATTGATAAGAAACTCAAGCGCGAGCTCGAGTGGATCGTTGAAGATGGAAAGCGCGCAAAGAACCACTTGCTCGAAGCAAACCTTCGTCTCGTTGTCTCTCTTGCAAAGCGTTACACAGGTCGTGGAATGTTGTTCCTCGACTTGATCCAAGAAGGAAACCTCGGTCTTATCCGTGCCGTCGAGAAGTTCGACTACACAAAGGGCTACAAGTTCTCGACATACGCAACATGGTGGATCCGTCAGGCAATCACCCGCGCGATGGCAGACCAGGCTCGCACAATCCGTATTCCTGTTCACATGGTTGAAGTCATCAACAAGCTGGCACGTGTGCAGCGCCAGATGCTTCAAGACCTAGGACGCGAACCAACACCTGAAGAGCTCGCCAAGGAGCTCGATATGACACCTGAAAAGGTTGTCGAAGTTCAGAAGTACGGTCGCGAACCAATCTCGCTTCACACACCACTTGGTGAAGAAGGCGACTCTGAATTCGGTGATTTGATTGAAGACTCTGAAGCTGTAAAGCCAGAAGAATCAGTGACATTCACAATCTTGCAGGAGCAGTTGATGCAGGTTCTCGGAGGGCTTACCAACCGTGAGGCTGACGTGATCAAGGCTCGCTACGGACTTACAGATGGTCAGCCAAAGACCCTTGATGAGATCGGCAAAGTTCACGGCGTAACCCGCGAACGTATTCGTCAGATCGAATCAAAGACAATGTCGAAGCTGCGCCACCCTTCACGTTCGCAATCACTGCGCGATTACCTCGATTAAAAAGATCGGTTTTCGCAATGTCTGATGCAAAGGCTTTTATCAACCCTAAGAGCGGTTCCATCCGCATCACAGGTGTTGTCGATATCGTCGATGCAGATGGCAATGTGATTGAAACTATCGAAAACCCAAAGTTCTGCGGTTGTGGTCAATCAAAAGAAAAACCCTTATGCGATGGTTCGCATAAGGGTCTTCAACAAAACTAGTTACTTAACTTCAACCAACTTCTCTGACTCGTCCTGAATCTTTGCAGCGACGGTCTTAAGCTTTTCGGCATATTCCTTGCCGTGATGTGCGCAGAACATCAGTTCTCCACCGGTCACTAAAGTTGCACGCACATAAGCCTGTGCGCCACATCGATCGCATCGATCGAGGGCATTTAGAGGTGTGGATTCGAGGATTACTTGCTCGGTCATCGCGCTCTCCGTTTCGCTTCGGTATTGCCTGTGTGGTGGGAAGTTGCCTTACATCTATGGAACATCATGCCAGTTCTCTTTATTCCCCGCTCGGTAAAAAGATTCGAATATTGTGTGAAATATCGATTTTCTTGAGATATCTCACCCTAAATAATCAATATATGAGACCTTCGGCGCGCTTAACCAGATGCGAACCATTCGCTGGCTAACCTTTGCCACCGTGGCAGATGAATTGAACTTCGACGTAGCGGCGGACTCTAAGGATTCCTATACCGCCAAAGACCTAGCTGTCCTCGAAGGTCTCGATGCCGTTCGCAAGCGCCCAGGTATGTATATCGGTTCAACCGATTCACGCGGCCTTCAGCACTGTCTCTGGGAAATCATTGATAACTCTGTCGACGAATCTTTGGCAGGTCATTGCAAGAAGATCGAAATTAATCTTGAAGCCGATGGCTCTGTAGAAGTTCACGACGATGGTCGCGGTATTCCTGTTGATAAGGAACCAAAGACTGGCCTAACAGGCGTTGAAGTGGTTATGACCAAGCTCCACGCAGGTGGAAAGTTCGGTGGCGGTTCATATGCTGCTTCCGGTGGTCTTCACGGTGTCGGTGCATCAGTTGTAAACGCACTTGCAGAACGCCTTGATGTTGAAGTCGACCGTAACGGCAAGATTTACTGGATGTCATTTAAGCGCGGCGTCGCAGGTGTTTTCGATGGCGATGGACCAAAAGCTGAATTCACGCCGCAATCAGGTCTTCGCACAATTGGCAAGATTTCTGCAAAGGTAACTGGAACGCGCACTAAGTGGTGGTCAGATCGTCAGATCTTCCTTAAGGATGCTGAACTCGATCTTGAAGATATCTACGCACGCGCACGCCAGACTTCATTCTTAGTTCCAGGACTTTCGATAACTGTTAACGATAACCGCAAGAAAGAGAAGACCACACAGGTCTTCTTCCATAAGGGCGGAATCTCTGAGTACTGCGACTTCTTGCAGCCAGATGCACCAGTTGGTGAAGTAATTCGTATTTACGGTACTGGCCACTATCAAGAGACTGTTCCAGTTCTCGACGATAAGGGACACATGGTTTCAACTGATGTTGAGCGCGATATGGAAGTTGATATCGCGATGAAGTGGGGCGTTGGCTTTGATTCAACTCTTCGCTCTTTTGTAAACATCATTGCTACTCCAAAGGGTGGATCTCACGTACTTGGCTTCGAGCGCGCAATCACAAAGGCATTTAACGAAGCGATGCGCAGCGCAGGTATCTTGAAGAAGAATGAAGCCGATGTCATTAAAGATGACGTCATGGAAGGCCTCACAGCCGTTGTCACAGTCCGTATGTCTGAGCCACAGTTCGAAGGTCAGACCAAGGAAGTTTTGGGCACAGCAGCTGCCACAAAGATTGTCTCTGCAGTCGTTGCAGACAAGTTGAAGGAGTTCTTCGCTACAACTCGTCGCATCGATAAGGCCAACGGCAAGTTGATCATGGAAAAGATTGCCAATGCTTCACGCACACGCATTAGTGCACGTGCTCATAAAGATATTCAGCGTCGCAAGAACGCTCTTGAATCTTCATCACTTCCAACAAAGCTTTCAGATTGTCGTTCAGAAGATGTCACTCGCACTGAACTCTTCATCGTAGAAGGTGACTCAGCTCTGGGCACAACAAAGGCTGCCCGTAACTCAGAATTCCAAGCAATCTTGCCAATCCGCGGAAAGATTCTTAACGTTCAGAAGGCATCACTTTCACAGATGCTCGACGATAAAGAATGCGGATCCATCATCCAGGTTATTGGTGCTGGCTCAGGTAAATCATTTGAACTTGATGAAGCTCGCTACGGCCGCATTATTCTGATGTCAGATGCTGACGTCGACGGCGCACATATTCGCTGCCTTCTCCTTACTTTGATGTATCGCTACATGCGTCCAATGCTCGATGCTGGACGCGTATTTGCTGCTATTCCACCACTGCACCGCATCGAAACAATGGGTGCAGGCGGCAAGAAGGGTGAATACATCTATACATACTCTGATGATGAGATGAAGAGCGTCACCGCTGATTTGAAGAAGAACGGCAAGCGTTGGAAAGAACCAATTCAGCGCTACAAGGGCCTTGGCGAAATGGATGCTGATCAGCTTCGTGAAACCACTATGGATCCAGATGTTCGTACGCTTCGCCGAATTACTGTCCCAGACGGTGAAGCTGCTGAGAAGATGTTTGAGCTCCTGATGGGTTCAGAGGTTGCTCCTCGTAAGGAATTTATTGCAACCGCTGAAATCGATCGCGAACAGATCGACGCTTAAGCTTTAGTTTTTAGTCAATCGAAACTAAGTCGAAGTACTCGTCTTTCCAAATATCTTCATCGCCATCAGGCAACAAAATCACGCGCTCTGGCTTAAGAGCCTGCACAGCTCCTTCATCGTGAGAAACCATGATGACTGCGCCTTGATATTCACCTAGGGCCCCAAGGATCTCTTCACGAGATGCTGGGTCTAAGTTGTTTGTAGGCTCATCGAGAAGCAGCACGTTCGCAGCCGATACAACCAAAGTCGCGAGTGCAAGGCGAGTTCTTTCGCCACCAGAAAGCACCTTGACTGGCTTATGAACATCATCGCCAACAAAGAGGAATGAACCAAGCACGTTACGGGCTTCTGGTTCACGCAAGTCATCCTTTGAAGACAACATATTTTCAAGAATGGTGCGCTCGAAGTCGAGCATTTCATGTTCCTGGGCGTAGTAGCCGAGCTTCAAACCGTGGCCGTGTTCAACTTTTCCGGTATCGGATTCAAGTTGGTTGGCAAGAATCTTCAGAAGAGTGGTCTTGCCAGCTCCGTTAAGACCCAAGATCACAACTCGTGAACCCTTATCAATGACGCAAGAAACGTCGGTAAAGATTTCAAGAGATCCATAGTTCTTAGAAAGCTCTTCACCCGATAGGGGAGTCTTGCCACATGGAGCAGGTGTAGGGAATCGAAGCTTTGCGACCTTATCTTTAACGCGCACATCTTCAAGACCGGCGCGCAATTTATCTGCGCGACGTAGCATTCCTTGAGCCGCAGTTGCCTTAGATGCCTTAGCGCGCATCTTCTCGCCTTGCTTCTGCAAAATTTCAGCTTTCTTTTCAGCGTTGGCGCGCTCTTTCTTGCGGCGATGTTCATCTTGTTCGCGCTGTAAGAGATACTGCTTCCAACCCATGTTGTAGACATCGATGACGTTACGGTTGCCGTCGATGTAGAAGACCTTATTTACAACTGTTTCAATCAAGTTCACATCGTGGGAGATGATGACTAATCCACCGGCATAGTTGATGAGGTAGTTACGCAGCCACATGATCGAATCAGCATCCAAGTGGTTTGTAGGCTCATCGAGAAGAAGCGTTTCGGCGCCTGAGAAGAGGATGCGAGCAAGCTCGATACGTCGACGCTGACCACCAGAGAGTGTGTCGAGCTGGTTGTTAAAGACTGACTCGGAAACTCCCAGAGAAGTTGCAATAGCCTCGGCTTCAGAAGTTGCGGCATATCCACCAGCTGCTGAAAATTCTGCATCAACGCGTGTGTAACGCTCCAAAGCTTTTTCGAGTTCAGCGCCTTCTGTAGTAGCCATCTCTTGTTCTACTTGAGTCATACGCGCCGCGATTTGATCGAGATCGCGGGCAGACAAGATGCGATCTAAGGCTGTTCCTTGGTCTTCACCAGTACGTGGATCCTGGGGGAGGTAACCAATCTTTCCTGTGCGCTGAACGCCGCCACCTGCAGGCAGGTTCTCGCCAGCTAATACTTTTGCAAGAGTTGATTTACCGGCACCGTTACGGCCAACGAAGCCGACGCGGTCGCCATGGTTGATGCGCACATTGACGCCAGATACTAAGAGGCGCGCTCCGGCACGGAGTTCAAGAGCGGATGTGGAGATCATTTGGCGTATCTTCCCACAGTATTCCTATTACCTTGTAATCAGCCTAGAATCTTCAAATGCTCAGCCTGATGATTCTGCTCATCGCACTCTTACTTCTTGCGATTTCCTTCTATCAGATTCGAATTCTGAAGCGCATCAACGAAAAACTCATCAAGTTAGTAGCACCTGAAAGAGATGTGCGTCGCATTGCCAAGGCACAGAGCGAAGCAGCTTGGGAGAACTATCGACAAGGTGAGTCCTATTCGCAATTACTTCGATTGCTCGATCTCAGCGCTCCGATTCCATCTACTCGCAGCTGGGCAGCATCACCTGATGTTCTGCTGACACTTCTTGATCTGGCTAAGAGTTCAAAACCAACGCGAATACTCGATTTGGGTTCAGGAATGTCCACCTTGGTGCTTGCAAAGAGCGCTCCTCAAGCAACAATCACAAGTATTGATAACTCTGCAGAATACGCCGGAAAGACAAAGAGACTTCTTGCGTCCCATGGCGTTACCAATGTCGACGTTCGATTTGCTGCACTTACTCCACATGCTTCAGGAGTCGAGTGGTATGACTTATCTCAGCTCAACGATGTAACCAATATCGATCTTCTCTTTATTGATGGACCTCCGGGATCTAAGAATCCCAAAGCACGCCACCCTGCAATAATTGAATGCATTTCAAAGTTAAGCCCGCGCGCAGTGATTGTCATTGATGATGCAGGCCGTGAGGGCGAGAGAGATATGGCTCATGAATTCGCCAAGCTTCTACCAAGCCACGCTCTTGAATTTCTCTCGCACGAAAAAGGAACGGCAGTTTTACTGCCTAAATAATTACTCCTTGCCGATACGAGTACGGCGTGGAACTGCGAATGATTTACCGACAGCAGTGAGTTCTTCTGAAACCTGCTTGCGGATTGCATCCTCATTTTTAAGCAAAGTTGTGAGAGCGGCAATGATTGCCTTGAGTTCTTTCGACTCAGTTTCGAGTTCGAGCTTGCTCATCTTTGTCAGACGACGAAGTGGCATATCCAAGATGTAGGTAGCTTGTTCGTCGTTGAGCTTGAAATCCTTGATGAGCTTCTCTTTTGCAGCAGCTGCATCATCGCTACCGCGTATAATCTTGATGACCTTATCGATATCAATGATTGCCTTGAGCAATCCATCAACCAATGAAAGGCGATCTTCAGCTTTTGCCTTACGAAATTCTGAGCGACGACGAACAACTTCAATGCGGTGATCGATAAATACCTGCAAGAGTTCCTTGAGGCCAAGAGTCTGTGGCTTGCCTTTAACGAGAGCAACCGCGTTGATCGCAAATGCATCTTCCATAGGAGTGAGCTTGAAGAGCTTTTCTAGAACATCTTCAGGCTCGAAACCGTTCTTGAGTTCGATAACTACGTTTGTGCCTGTCTGGCCATCGGTGAGATCGACGATATCTGAGATACCTTGAATCTTCTTCGCCTTAGCAAGGTCTGCAATTCGTTCAACAATCTTTTCAGGACCGATGTTGAACGGCAGCTCCTTGATAATGATGCCCATTTTGCGTGAAGTAACTTTGCTGATCTCAACAGTTGCACGAACTTTAAATGAGCCCTTACCTGTTGCATACGCTTCACGAACACCTTCGAGTCCCACGATTTCTCCACCTGTTGGGAAATCTGGAGCCGGTACATGCTTCATGAGCTGATTAAGAGTCGCCTTAGGGTTATCAATCAGAAACTTTGTTGCAGCGATAACTTCACCGAGGTTATGGGGAGCCATGTTGGTCGCCATACCCACTGCGATACCTGAACCACCGTTGACCAGTAGGTTAGGAAAAGCTGCCGGAAGAACAAGAGGCTCTGAAAGCTGACCGTCGTAGTTAGGGCCGAAGTCGACTGTATTTTCATCAGCTTCTGCAACCATCGACATTGCAGCTGATGCCAAGCGCGCTTCTGTGTAACGCATCGCTGCAGGACCTGCATCGAGTGAGCCGAAGTTTCCGTGGCCATCGATCAGAGGAATCTGCATTGAGAAAGATTGAGCCATACGCACAAGTGCGTCGTAAATTGCTGAGTCACCGTGTGGGTGCAACTTACCCATTACTTCACCGACAACACGTGCGCTCTTTACATGGCCGCGTTCTGGGCGAAGACCCATATCGCTCATCTGGTGAAGGATGCGGCGATGTACCGGCTTAAGTCCGTCACGCGCATCAGGAAGAGCGCGTGAGTAAATTACTGAGTATGCGTACTCAAGAAATGATTCCGACATTTCAGAAGAGACATCGATATCAACGATCTTGCCAGGAAATTCACCTGGCTTAGGTCCGACGACCTTCGCTGATTTTTTTGGGGCTGCTGTCTTCTTCGTTGCCATGGCGCGTATTCTGCCAAGCGAAGTAGCTAAATCTTGGTACCTACACGCGGTCTAGCCCCAACGATTGCAACACAATGGGCCGCCACCTCTGCTCCGGCCATCAAAGCACGAGCAAGGTCCTTCTTTGTCGCAAAATATGAAATAAATCCAGCAGCAAATGAATCTCCCGCCCCCGTCGTATCGACAACAGTTGTTGGGATAGCAGGAACGCTTACTGACTCGCCTCCGCGGGATTTCCCAATCGCTCCATGTGATCCACGTTTAATAACAACGGTCTGGCACTGAGTCAATAAATAATCCAGAGCAACTTCGATATCGCTCGCACCTGATAAATAAATTGCTTCTTCCTCATTGAGAAGAATGACATCCATCAACGGGAGCCATGACTTTACTTCCTCAATCGCAACTTCTTTCATGCCGCCAACGGAAGCTGGATCGAAGTAAATAGTTATTCCAGCACTACGAATCTTTGCAATCATCTCTTTAACGCCCGTGAGCGATAAGGGATCAAGCGGGGAGTATCCAGAGATGTACACAGCATTGAAACCTTCGAGTTCGGGAAGGTCGCCGATGTGGAGCCCAGAGTTGGCACCATTGTCAGGAAACATCGTTCTTTCACCAGTTGGATCAACCAGAACTACAACAACCCCAGAGTGACCATTCTCAACGACCAAGTTGTGATGGCGAACGCCAAGCGCATCAAATTCGCTCACGAGAGCAGAACCTGCTGCATCGTTTCCAACATGGCCCACGATTGTTGCGCGCGCATCAGTGCGAGTCAGCCAGGCCGCTACATTTCCTGCTGCTCCGCCACCGTGAGTTGAAATCTTTGCCGGTGTATCACTGCCGTAATTAATTTCCGAAGGCATCACTTCAATCTTTGTGACGACGTCGAGCATGACATCGCCAATGCATAAAACCTTGGCTGTCATGTAATTACTTTGCGACCGCTACGGCGATATCTGCAGCAAGTGCTGAGTTCGACTTAATAATTTCGATATTAACCTTGAGTGATTCACCTTCAGAGGCGGTATGGAAATGCTCGAGAAGGAATGGAGTAACCGCTTTGCCGACGATTCCATTCTTGGCAGCGCCCTCAAGTCCGCTCTTCAAGATGGCATCGTGGCGCACACGATCCATCTCTTTAAGAACTGGGTTAGCGACGATAAGTGCATGGATATCTGTCTTCAGTGAATTGCGCGCATGAATGATTGCTGCGATTTCATCGGCTGTATCTACTTGATGTTCAAGTGTGTAACCAGAGTCAGTGAGATAGAAACCAGGGAAGTGGGTTGTCTTATAACCAACGAGTCCAATGGCAAGAGTTTCAAGGCGCTCAAGGGTTGCTCCGACATCGAGAATAGATTTCACACCGGCACAGACAACGGTGATATCCAGATCAGAGAGCGCTGTGAGATCAGCTGATTCATCGAATGATTCATTTGCTCCGCGGTGAACTCCACCGAGGCCGCCAGTTGCAAAGACATGGATACCAGCCAAGACTGCAAGGTGAGCTGTTGCTGCAACAGTTGTTGCCGCTGACTTTCCAGTTGCTGCAATGATTGCAAGATCGCGACTTGAAGCTTTAGCAATGTCATCGCGGTTTGCGATGGCAACGAGCTGATCATCGGTAAGTCCGATGCAGACCTTTCCATCGAGAATCGCAATTGTTGCAGGCGTTGCTCCGTGATCACGAACAATCTGCTCAACTTCGCGCGCTACATCTAGGTTTGATGGGCGTGGAAGTCCGTGGCTAATAATCGTTGATTCAAGTGCGACAACAGGCTTGCCTGCTTTAAGGGCCGCAGCAACTTCTGGAGATGGAACGAATTCATACGAGTTCATGGCAGCAACAATACCCGTGAGAAGATAGCGCTGTGCATTTATCGCAAATCATGCCCTCGATCTTCTCGAGTCTGGGTTTAACAACAGCGCATGATTCAATCAACTGTGGCGAAAGTCCTAGCGGCCGCGAACTCGTATTTCTTGTCGATGGGCTGGGCGCCGATGTCTTAAGTAAGTATGCAGAGATTGCCCCAACTCTTTCGCGCATGGTTCTGCACGGAACAATCACAACTTCTTTTCCTTCTACAACTGCAACAAGCCTGGCAACTCTGACAACAGGTGAAATGCCGGGCGCTCATGGGATGTTGGGATACACAGTCCAAGTTCCGCGCAGTGGGGGACGGATACTGAATTCTTTAAAGTGGGATGAACGCGTTGATCCAGCTATCTGGCAACCAGTGCCAACGCTCTTTGAACGAGCAAGCGCCGCGGGAATTACCACGACGCATGTTGCTGCCAAGCGTTATGAAAATACTGGATTTACTCGCGCTGTATTCCGCGGAGCTCAGTACAAGGGCGCCAATGTTTCGGCCGACCTAATCTCAGAAACAGTTGCAGCGCTTCAACATTCGCCATCATTTGTTTATCTCTACGTTAACGATGTGGATTCTGCTGGCCACTCCGATGGAGTTGGTTCAGATAAGTGGTTAGCCGCCTTGAAGAGCGTCGATGAATTGGTACAGGCGCTTATGCAGAAGTTACCTAAGGGAACTCGCATCTGGCTGACTGCCGATCACGGAATGATTAACGTGGAAGAGAAGATCATTTTGGGCCAAGATAATGAATTGCTTACCGATGTGGCTGTCATTGCAGGAGAACCACGTATGCGACACCTCTACCTTTCATCAGATAGCGCAAATGCAGAGAAGGAAGTGATTGATCGTTGGCAGAGCGCGTTGGGTGCAAAGGTCACAATGCATACGCGTCAGAGCGCAATTACTGCAGGGCTCTTTGGCCCAAATGTTTCACTCGATGCATCAGAACGTGCCGGTGATGTTATTGCCATTGCTCAAGCCAATGTTGTTCTGCTTGATCCAGAACGAGCAGATAAAGAAGGCGCGATGATTGGCCACCATGGTGGCGATAGCGTTATTGAAAGTTCAGTGCCGTTATTGCTGCACAGCGTGAAGAACTAGTTATCTTCCTCAGTAGGTTCTTCAGACTTTCGTCCAAACATAATTTCATCCCATGAAGGAACTTTTGCGCGAGCTGTAATTCCATCTTGTGAATCAGCAGCTGATGGAGTCTCGCGAATGACAGCAAGACGTGGTGTCTCAGCCTTTTCTTCAGGAGCGTTGAGAAGATCTGCGATACGAACGATTTCTGGTTCTGGAGCTACTTCTTCAAGTCGTGAAGGATGTGATGGCTCTGAGTAAATGATTGCCGTTGATGGAGCGCGAACGGGTGCTTCCTCATCAATGAGCCAAGCGCCGTTATCGTCTGATGCATCGAGTGCGCGACGTGAGAGATCAAAGTTCCATGTTGCGATGCCGTTGCCGTCGCGGTTTGGGTAGTGAAGTTCGATATGCCAGGTGCCATCAGGTTGGCGCCATGTATTCCATGAAACTTCATCGGTATCGACGCCACGTGCTGCAAGCTTTGCAAGAACTACTTCGCGGAATGTGAGATCGATGCGGTGAATATCTTTACGCATGATGAGGTTACGAGCATTTTCAAGGATGTATTCACGCTCTTGCATGATGGGACCTGAGAAACGTTCGACCTTGTCGACAGTTGTCTGGCCTTCGCGAGCAATCTGTTCAAAGCTATCGCCAGCACGAAGTCGACGCTGAATCTCTTTTACGGAAATCGTTTCAACTGCATCCATTGCAGGCACTGAAGTTAGGCGTGGCTGATTTACGGTTGCGCGGAGAGTGTCGCTGATACGAAGTGAATAGTTATTCCCATCAGTATCGACAAGTGAGAGATGGCTTCCATCTTCACTCTTGCCATCTAAACGAAGCTCAGTCATGGGGTGAGAATAACCGATGGGGTGGTATTTTCTCGAGAGTTAGACCCTTTAGACTTCATATATGCATGAAGATTTGCTCGAACTTGCGAAGAAAGTCGGTGCCGAGGCGGCAGCGCTCCTCATGGACCGCCCACCTGCCTTTGAAATCGAAGAGAAATCCACTGCCATCGATATTGCCACTCAGATGGATAAGAAGGCAGAAACTTTTATTGTGCAATCACTTCTTGCAGCTCGTCCCGACGATGGAATCATCGGCGAAGAAGGCGCTGAGGTCGCAAGTAAATCTGGCATCACATGGGTTATCGATCCACTCGATGGAACCGTTAATTACTTTTATGGACTTCCTGGCTGGAACGTCTCAATCGCTGCAAAAGATAAAGATGGCTCTGTAGTCGGAGTTGTCGTTGCACCTACGATCAATTCAACGTGGTGGGCTTCTCGTGGTGGTGGAGCTTTCTTCAATGGCAGCAAGATCAAGACCAATGAGCCAGTTGAATTCAATCGCGCATTTATCGGAACAGGTTTTCAATACGATGTTGCTCATCGCGGACGTCAGATCGAGAACGTCGGTCGCATGCTTCCGTTGATTCGCGATATTCGTCGCAATGGCGCCGCAGCTGTCGATATCTGTTCAGTTGCAATGGGCTCACTCGATGCTTACTTTGAAGATGGGCTGAAAGAGTGGGATTGGGCGGCAGCTTCCCTCGTTGCCACTGAGGCAGGGGCGCGCTTCGGTCTCTACGGTCAGGCTCCCTATATGACCACCTTGGCAGCAGGTCCAACCCTCTTCGCCGAACTCGAGGGCTTCCTCAACCTCCACGCGTAATTCCAGGGGGTCATTTGACCGATTTACGCTCAGAGCCCCTTCTATGGCAAGATACGCAGTCTGCACGGCGATACCCGTGCTTATAGATAAGTAATGAACAGGAATCACCATGAATATTCTCGACGTCGTAGATGCAGCCTCACTTCGTAAGGACATCCCACAGTTCCGCGCAGGCGATGAGCTCAAGATTCACGTCCGTGTTATCGAAGGTAACAAGTCACGTCTTCAGGTATTCCAGGGAATCGTTATCGGTCGCCAGGGCGACGGAGTCCGCGAAACTTTCACAATCCGTAAGGTCTCTTACGGCGTTGGCGTAGAGCGCACATTCCCAGTTCACACACCAGTTATTGAAAAGATCGAGCTTGTCACTAAGGGCGATGTCCGTCGTGCAAAGCTCTACTACCTCCGCGATCTCCGCGGTAAGGCTGCAAAGATTCGCGAAAAGCGCGATGGCATTGTTGGCTACGGTGATGGAATTCTTTCAACACCGGCTCCTGTCGTAGAAGCTGTCGTAGAAGCACCTGTCGTAGAAGCTGTCGTAGAGGCACCTGTTGCTGAAGCAGTAGTTGAAGCGCCAGTAGTTGAAGCAGTTGCCGAAGAAGTTGCTGTAGCTGAAGTTGCTGCTGAAGCAACCGAAGAATCTAAGTAACTAACTCTCTTCACATGCCACGCAAGGGCTCAGTCCTTCGTGAGTTCCCGATTCTTATAATCGTTGCGCTCGCCGTTTCACTTCTTATCAAGACTTTCCTTGTGCAGTTTTTCTATATTCCTTCGGGCTCTATGGAGAACACACTGCAAATTGGTGATCGCGTAGCTGTTAACAAGCTGCCATTTATCTCAAAGACAATTAATCGCGGCGATGTTGTGGTCTTCCGTGATCCAGCTAATTGGCTTCCTGAACCATATGAAGCATCAGGAAATAAAATTCTTGGAAAAGTTAAAGATGGCCTCGTAACTGTTGGCATTCTTCCTAATCCTGCAAAGCAGTACTTAGTTAAGCGCGTCATTGGCGTAGCGGGAGACAAGGTCATCTGCTGCGATAACGGCAAGCTGACAATCAATGGCAAAGAAACTTCTGAGCCATATATTTTTGCAGGCAATAAGGCGAGCGATTTAGATTTCAACATCACTGTCCCAGAAGGAAAAATCTGGGTAATGGGCGATCACCGCGGTTCATCTGCTGACTCTCGTTATCACCAAGATGATGTCAACAATGGTTTTGTTCCGGTCTCTAAAGTAACTGGCCAAGTCTTTGCAACAATCTGGCCGATCAAGAGCGTTGGATTAGTTCCAGGCCAGAACCCCATCAAGTAATCAGACACCGCAAACATTATGAAAGCGATCGAAGAACTTCTTCGTAACGCAGGAATCTCACCTATTGCAGGTGTTGATGAAGCAGGTCGCGGTCCATGTGCAGGTCCACTTGTTGTTGCCGCAGTCATTCTCAAAAATCCCAATGCGCCAGAGCTAGCTGATGTACGCGACTCCAAAGAAGTCTCTGAAAGCAAACGCGAGATTCTCTTTGACGTGATTATGAATATCGCCGAAAGTGTTAGCGTCATTATTGTTCCGCCAACTGAAATCGATGAACGCGGTGTGCATGCAGCAAATCTCGATGGAATGCGCCGTGCGGTGAAGGGGCTTTCTATTGAACCGGCTTATGTGCTCACCGATGGATATGCCATTGAGGGTTTAGCTATTCCCAACGTTGCGGTGTGGAAGGGCGATCAAGTTGTGACGGCAATAAGTGCTGCATCAATTATCGCCAAGGTAACTCGTGATCGAATGATGATTGAGCTAGATAAGACTTATCCGCAATATGGCTTTGCAAAACATAAGGGCTATATCACTGCCTTGCATACGAAAGCCCTTGCCGAACATGGCCCGTGTGTAGAACACCGCAAATCTTTTTCAAATATCGCAGCCCTTCTTCAATAGTTTCCACAGGTGGCTTCTTTTCTTCATGTGAAGTGAGGGGAGAGCTCTAACCTCCCGCGCATGGTGGCTAGAGTTAAACGTCCAGGAGCAAAGCAGCGCACAGGTGCCTTTGGTGAAGAAGTAACTGCGCAATATTTATTGGCGCGTGGAGATGAAATCCTCGATCGCAACTGGCGGATACGTGAAGGCGAAATAGACCTTGTTTCCCTTAGTAGCGATGGCGCTTTTCATTTCATCGAAGTAAAGACTCGTAGCTCACTTGCATTCGGTCATCCCTTCGAGGCAATTAATCGGGATAAAGCACATCGCATGCAGCGGCTAGCGATGGGATGGCTGGCAACACACGGATGCTTGGGGTGCGAATACACCATTGATGTCGTTGCAATTCTGATTGCTGCAGACGGAACTCACACCTTGGAATACCGAGGTAATTTGTTATGAGCATCGGACAAACGCAGAGCATCGCACTACTGGGGCTCACCGGAAGTGTTGTCGAAATCGAAGTTGATATCTCAGATGGCATTCCTATGTATTCATTGTTGGGGCTGCCGGATGCCGCCCTGCAAGAATCTCGCGACCGTGTGCGAGCTGCGATATCGAATTGCAATGAGGTCTGGCCCAATAGAAAGGTAACTGTCTCGCTATCGCCAGCATGGTTACCAAAGAGTGGTTCCAGCTTCGATCTCTCGATTGCGCTAGCGATTCTGATTGCACATGGCACAGTGCCACAAGAACCTTTTACAGCCATGGTCGTACTTGGCGAGTTGGCACTCGATGGAAAAGTTCGCTCGGTGCGCGGTGTATTGCCAGCGCTCATTGCAGCCTACAAATCTGGAATCACTCGGGCAATTGTTCCGGCCGCAAATCGTTCTGAAGCTGCACTGATGACACAGATGCAGATCCTTACCTTTGAATCGCTTCGAGAAGTTCTTCTATGGGGCCGCACGGGCGAACATCCTGTTGCCCAAGAACTCGATTTAGAGAAGACAGATGTCGATGAATACCTCGACTTCGCCGATGTCGCAGGACAAACCAAAGCGCGCTTTGCTGCCGAAGTCGCTGCCAGCGGCGGGCATCATCTGCTGCTTATTGGTCCACCGGGTACAGGAAAGACGATGATTGCATCGCGCATCCCAACAATTCTTCCTTCTCTCACTATCGATCAAGCACTCGAAGTTACGGCAGTACATTCCATTTCAGGAGCGCTGGGTTCGCGTTCACCGATGTCGCTGGTTGCTCCAATTGTTTCGCCGCATCACACAGCTTCGCGCGCTTCTATTGTTGGCGGAGGTTCGCACGTCATCAAACCAGGTGCGTGCAGCTTGGCTCATCACGGCGTGCTCTTTATCGACGAGGCACCTGAATGCGCGATCGGAGTTCTCGATTCGTTACGCCAACCTCTTGAATCAGGAACCATCACTATCGCCCGCAGCGTTGGAAACATTACTTTCCCTGCGCATTTCCTCTTAGTGCTTGCTGCAAACCCATGTCCTTGTGGAAAGTACACAGGCAAAGGTCGCAACTGCACCTGTTCGTCAGTGCAGGTTCGTCGCTATTTAGGAAAACTCTCCGGTCCGCTCATGGACCGCATCGATATGCGAGTACAAGTTGATCCTGTTAGCCGAGTAGAGATGGCACAGACCGAGCTTGGTGAAAATAGCGCCGAAATTCGCGCTCGAGTAATCAAGGCACGAAAAGCTGCGGCAGATCGATTTAGTGAAGATCCGTGGCAACTCAATGCCCAAATTCCAAGCCGTGAACTTCGCGGCAAGTATCGCCCGCAGCGCGACGCCATGAATTTTCTCCACGATGAACTAGATCGCGAACGAATTACTGCGCGCGGACTTCACAAAGTCATCCGCCTGTCATGGACCCTTGCTGATTTAGCAGGGCACGCAGTTCCGACTCTCGATGATGTCGAGCGAGCACATTCTCTACGTGAAGGAACTGATCTATGAAAGAGCGCGCAATACGTCTGGCCCTTTTCGCAGCAATTGAAGGTGGGGCAACTTTCTGGAGTCGTGAAATCACAGAACGAGGAGTGCAATCAGTTTTCGATCGCATCAAAGGCAATCTGTATGACTCCGTGAAGCATTCGGCGTTAGTTGAAAAGGTTAAAAACTTCGAGAGCGCAAATGCTTTTCAATCCATAGAGAAGTTAGGCGCCCACTTCATCATCCCAGGTGATGCGCAATGGCCTTTGCGTGTGGATGAACTTGAGTGTCCACCCATTGGTCTGATTGTTAAAGGAAATGTTGAAATCTTAAGCAATCCGTCCCTTGCAATTGTTGGCACACGTAACCCAACACCATATGGCGTACGCATCGCAGGAGATTTTGCTGCCGGCTTTGTTGATCGCGAATGGGACATTGTGAGCGGGGGAGCATATGGAGTTGATACAGCAGCACATCGTGGTGCTCTCGTTGCTGAAGGTCGCACCATTGCCGTGATTGCATCAGGAATAGATCTGCAATACCCATCCGGAAATACCAGGCTCTTTGAAGAGATCTGCGAGAACGGGGCGATCGTTACTGAAGTGATGCCTGGAGTTCCGGCACTTCCTCATCGTTTCTTGACTCGCAATCGTCTTATCGCAGCGCTTTCACAAGCAACGTTGGTTGTCGAGGCGGCTTTTCGAAGCGGTTCGTTGCGAACTGCACGAGATGCAGCCGAACTTATGAGACCCGTAATGGCGATACCGGGGCCAATCAATTCACCTTCATCAGAAGGTTGCCATCGACTTATTGGCGAGAGAGCAGCTGAACTTGTGACATCTGTGCCTGATGCAATCGAGTTGATCTCAGCGCTTTAGGTTCTTCTCGCATGTAATGAGAGAATACGTGCATGAGTGATTTCCGTTCGGGCTTTGTGGCTATAGTCGGCCGCCCCAACACTGGTAAATCAACTCTCATTAACGCACTCGTTGGAAGCAAGATTGCGATTACATCGCCTCATCCCAACACTACTCGTCACGCTATTCGCGGAATCGTTAACAATCCTGATTATCAGGCAATTCTTGTAGATACACCCGGAATCCATAAGCCAAAGACGTTGCTCGGTCATCGCCTCAATGCTGTCGTCAACGAGAGCCTTGATTCAGTCGATATTGTGATGATGTGTCTTCCGGCTGATGAAACTTCAGGTGCTGGAGATGAATTCCTAGCTGCTGAAATTGCGAAGTATTCACGTGCCAAGAAGTTCGCACTGGTTACCAAAACAGATTTAGTTTCAAAGAAGAATTTAGCAACTCGCTTGCTTGGGATTTCCTCCCTTGCAAAGGGATTTACTTGGGATGAGATCGTTCCCATCTCTGCAGCAATTCACGAGCAAATTGATCTCCTTGAAAAGCTGATCGGCGATAACCTGCCTGTTGGTCCTGCCTTTTATCCAACAGATGTAAAGAGTGATCAGAAGATTGAAACTCTCATCTGCGAACTCATCCGCGAAGCTGCCTTACGCGATGCTCGCGAAGAACTTCCTCACTCAATCATGGTCACCATCGATGAGATGGCAGAACGTGAAGAGAAGGGCAGTCGCCCTTTCTACGATATCCACGCCACGATTCACGTTGAGCGGGATTCACAGACAGGTATCTTGCTTGGCCACCAAGGCGAGCGTTTGAAAGATATTGGAATGCGCGCACGTAAAGATATCGAGCGCGAACTCGGTGCTCGTATTTTCCTTGGACTTCACGTCAAGGTTTCAAAAGAGTGGCAGCGCGATCCAAAGTTGCTAGAACGCCTCGGCTTTACCGAGAGATAAATCAAGCGTTTTTTCTAGGCGCTTAATTGTCCAGTTGCAAGACCAATCAAGAGAACCGAACCTAGCGCGACGCGGTACATCACAAATGGCGTGAAGCTCTTAGTGGCAATGAACTTCATCAACCAAGCAATTACGGCGTAACCGATAATAAATGCCGTAACAGTTGCAGCGAGAATCTCTGGCATCGAGTAGACCGAAACTGTTGAATCGCCCATTGCTTGTTTGAGTTCATAAAAGCCACTTCCAAATACTGCCGGAAGTGCCAAAAGGAATGAGTATCGAAGAGCAGCTTCGCGTTGATAACCAAGAAGACGGCCCATGGCGATAGTCGCTCCAGACCTTGAGACTCCAGGAATGAGTGCAAGTGATTGAGCAAATCCCAATCGGATGCCATCGGGGATACCTAGGTTCGATAGATCTTTTTCGCGAGTTCCATACCTGTCGGCAAATCCAAGGATGAGACCGAAGATGATTAACATGGATGCGATTACCCATAACGAACGGAAATGGTTGGTGATGTATTCCTGGCCGAGATAACCAAGCACAACTATTGGTAGAGATCCGATGATGATGAGATTTCCTAATCGGGCTTCTGCAGAACCATCACGTTTGAACCAGGCACGTGCGATATTGAGAATATCTTTGCGGAAGTAGAGCAAGACTGCGAGCTCGGTACCAATCTGTGTGATGGCGGTAAATGCTGCGCCTGGGTCAGTTGCGTTGGGAAGAAACTCTCCAACGATTCGGATATGCGCACTTGATGAAATAGGCAGGAACTCAGTAAGACCTTGGACTATTCCTAAAAAGAGCGCTTCTAACATGGAAGTTAGTATCTCAATAATTACTTGGCGACAGGTTTACGGCTCGCGAAGTAAGAACCAATTAATACCAATGGAAGTCCAAGGACGATTCCAACTGTGAGTGGTTCATTCAAGATGATGACTCCCAGAACTACTGCGATTGCAGTGTTGAGGTAAGTAACCAGAGATCCACGGGCAACGCCGATGATGGATGCAAGAGTAAAGAATGCAGCAAAGGCAGCTCCTGTTGAGAGAACGCCAAGACCAATAATCGAGAGCACTGCGCCCTGCGAAATCTGATGCGTTGGCCATTGAACGATGGACCACGGCAAGTAGAAGATTGCAGTCATTGCCATCGCAACTGCGTTGATAGCAATTCCTGAAACGTGGGGTAGTGCACCCTGCACCATCATGACTGCATATGAGTAACCAACTGATGCAACCAAAACCATTGCGATCGAAAGTGGATCAGCAGATCCGGTAATGCTCTCGATACCAACGACAGCTACGAGGCCGATAAAACCCGCGATGATTCCGAATAAGCGCGTGTGATGCCAGACTGATTTATCTCCGCGCATTGAAGCAAAGATGGTTGCCCAGATAGGCACTGACGCAACAAGGAGTCCTGCAAGGCCAGATGAAATCTTCTGCTCCGCGGTTCCAATCAGAATCCAAGGACCAATCATTTCTAGTAGTGCGTATGCAAAGACATAACGCCATCCACGAACAGCTGCAATCAACTGACGTTGCTTAATGGCGATAGGAATCAAAATCGCAGCACCGATTGCCGTACGCAAGAAAACAACTGTCGCAGGGCTAAAACCATCATCGGGATCAACGGCTACCTTGATGAAAAGGTAAGGAATACCCCAAAGAAAACCGACAAGAATGAATAAGAACCAACCGCGACGTGACATGTTTTCCTTAGTTGTTGATGACGCTCTTATAGAGCGCAATGGTTTGGGCAGCGACGGCATCCCAGCCGAACTCTGATTGGGCACGTGCACGTCCTGCTTTTCCATACTTTTCCAGCAGGGCAGGATCTGCCATCAGTGATGAAATAGCTGAAGTTAAATCTGCTTCAAACTTCGCGTGATCTGTTGTGTAATCGACGAGTTCACCTGTCTGCTTATGTGAAACAACTTCAGGGATTCCACCGACACGAGACGCGAGCACTGCAGTTTCACAACCCATAGCTTCAAGGTTGACGATTCCGAGTGGTTCATAAATAGATGGGCAGAGGAATAAATCAGCGTGAGTAAGTGCTGCTGTTAGTTTGTCGTGGGGGAGCATCTCTTTAATCCACCAGACGTTAGAGCGCGTGCTCTGAAGTTCTGCAATCAGTGCGGCAACTTCATTGCCAATCGTCTCTTCATCAGGACTTCCGGCAGCAAGTACTAGACCGTATTCAGCAGGAACGTTCTTCCAGGCACGGAGTAAGTGTGCTAAACCTTTTTGGCGGGTAATGCGACCCACGAACATTGCGTAGCGACCAGTGATTCCAAATTCCTTCAACACTGCATCATCGTGATTTGGCGCGAAATTTTCAGTATCAACGCCATTGCGGATTGTGACTACCTTGGCAGGATCAACTTCTGGATAGGCACTTAGTACATCTGCACGCATTCCATCGCTGACGGCGATGATGGCAGCAGCTGCTTCGTAGGCAGTCTTCTCAGCCCATGAAGAAATCTTGTATCCGCCACCGAGTTGTTCTGCTTTCCATGGGCGTAAAGGTTCAAGCGAATGTGCGCTGACGATATGAGGAGTGCCGTAAAGAAGTGAAGCTGTATGTCCTGCCATATTGGCATACCAAGTATGCGAATGGATTACGTCAACGTTGTGAAGGTTCTGGGCAATCGCTAAATCTGTAGCAATCGCTTGAAGCGCAGGGTTTGCAGATGCGAACTCGGCGGGAGTGTCATAGCCATGAGATCCATCGGTGCGAGCTCCGCCGAAGCAGTGAATATCAACTTCGACGCCTGAAACGGCGCGAAGGGCTTGGGTTAATTGAACGACGTGGACGCCGGCTCCACCATAAACCGCTGGAGGCCACTCTTTGGTAACGATTCCGATTCGAGTAGCGCTCATGAGGTAAGAGTATCGGTGACTCTAGATAGATTGAAAGTTGTTAGGTAGCCTTACGCCA
>Ga0209230_10000213_pt1 | contig 22103 bp, 16 predicted proteins | sample LakOntMetagenome_FD_187467 | JGI IMG/M metagenome (GOLD analysis project Ga0209230, IMG submission 187467) | Freshwater and sediment microbial communities from Lake Ontario - Sta 18 epilimnion Metagenome (SPAdes) (version 2) | ecosystem: Environmental > Aquatic > Freshwater > Lentic | place... | reverse complement strand
ACTATTCGGTAGTTAACGTTCCACTCAAATGGAATGATGGCACGGTCTTGAGGGTTTTCACACAACCACTCCCATCGGTTCCAGCCAGTGCCACGTAGAGTACACGGAGGGTTAGAAAGACGCGTGTTCTCAGTGGGGGCCATGCATGCGCGCGCCTCTTGCTTCCCGGGAGCAACACATGCGTTGTTAGCATTCTTCCCTGGGAGGTATTGTTGTGCGCTGCATTTTGTTGCTTTGTAATTGAGTCCGAGCAATTCACTACCCGTGTCAACCGCTGCGCCTGGTTGGCAAAAACCAGGGCCCCACGATTGCCAACGTAGGTACGGGTCGGCGGGAATGTCCTTTCCGCATCCTCCGCAGTCGTTGGCCGGCATGGAGAGCATATACATCCCGGGACCCACGGATTGCCGAAGTTGTTCCTTGTAAGAGCACGAATCTTGACGCAACGACACTTGAGCCATGATGGGAATGGCAAAGCACAAGTAAGCTTCCTTGATATAAGTTAGTAAAAAAATAATGTGAATTGGTGAATTGGCGATAGTATTTGCTCGTGCTCATCGATAGCGACGGCATGATGCTACCTCCATGGACGGTGGAAGAGGCACCTCCTTGTATCCAATCATTTGGCAAGATGGTAGATGTTCAAGCTTCGTGGAGATTGGTTCAGTTTTATCGTTACGGATCCATCCATCGGTCGAAGGCATGTGTTGCTTCGTTGAGCACATTGTCGCGAACCGTGTTTGGCCACGTAGGTCACTTTCAAGATCCACGAGATTTCCATGGACATGCGAGACCGCCGTTCCTCCTACCAATCCAAGGTCGTGACGGCATTTGTCCTTGTGTTCAAAGCGAAATGGTGAGAGAATGAAGTCAAGGACGCTAACGCTCTCAGATTGCTCTCGTTGCGTTTGGCACGTATCATATTTCATACGATTGAAGCTCATTGTTGGTGCGCACTCTGTTCTTTAAAGAGATAAAATTACATATTTGCGGGTTTGCGGTAGCCCGTGAATTGTCGTCCGCATGTCTTTAGGAATTCTTGACGGCGGACGTACGAACGAGTATCATCACCACCACGCACCCAAGGCTCAACAATGTGCTGAGGATCCTGGATGTCTTTCATACAATCGAGAAGTGGGGATGGGTTTTGAGTCTGTTTCTCCATGATGGCCTTTTTGCACGAGAATTGAATTCCCTCGTAGTTCGTGGACGACGAGCCTTGTACAAGTGGCATCTCAACATCCGGGTTCACAACTCCGGGTTTTAGGTTAGGAACGCCTTGGAAGACGCGCTCAAATAGTTGGACGCGGCAACGATCGCGTGTTAGCTGATTGGGGTTGTTGCGAAGAGCCGAGTACGAGTCTACGACGCATCCTTCGGCCACACCGTAACCAATGCGGGCACGTAGATTTGGGTGGTCGTATTGGAATTCGGGTGATCGCATGTTAGGTGCCTTACAGTCAACAGGCAAGTGTTGGTAGGTGCTCCATCCGAAGATCGCATCGTTTTGAGCGTCCTTGGCCTCTTTGGCACAGCAGTCGGTGCGGTAGCGACGGCTATCTAGAAACACAGCAGGTGATGACATTGTGCCTTTCTATTCCTATAAGAACACACACAAATTTTTCTGTGCCTACATTTGTTTTGTATGTCGGCGATGAACGTACTCGCTATCCAAGGCGGGGTCATCTGCCAAGTTCTCAAAGCATTGCATGCCATTACCCTCTTTGCACGTTTTGCCGGTTCCATACAGCCACTGTGCAAAGCCACCTTGATCATTGGGAATTGCCGTATTGGGAACGGTGTAAAATTCACGTTGCGATGCTTGCTTGTTGAAAACGTCGCTCACATCTTGAAATACACGTTGGTGAAAGTTGCTATCAATGGATTGTTGGACCTCGTTAGAGGTTACATTACATGCTCTTGGCCGTTCGGGGTTATCCGTTATGTCAGCAATGCTCGGATTCATGAATGGATTATCAATAGTTGACTTCACACATACAGTGTTTCCAATAGAATCTAATGAATATCCCTCTTCGTCAAGGAAACGCTCCGCTTTCTTTCTTTTCATTCTTTCATATTCGTACATGAACACTGTGACGATTCCGCCAACGATGGGCATGAAAAGATATCTATAGTCCCCTTTGACTAAGGCCAATAGAACACCAAGGTAAGTAAAGAATCTAAAGATGGCATTGAGTTGCCTTTCGAAAGACATGTTTGAAAATGGAAGGATCTCTATGTAATTTTCAAGTGTCCACCATTGTTGGATGTCCTCGTACCAGATCTTGTTGGTGGTCATTCGTGTGAACTTGTACTGGGCTCCTCTAATTGACTTTCAACATTTTTCTTTTTGCCATCCAAGTGTCTCCGTAGCCTCTCTGTTGTTTTTTGACGCTTCATCTCAGAGTTCATGCGATGCTTAGCCATACCGGCCCGCGCAGGGTGGTTCATTGATTTCGCAGTTTGTTGCGCGCCGCCCCCACCCATCATACCGCTCATCATGCTTGCCATAGCGGAGAAGTCAAATCCGCCCGCACCACCGGCTCCTCCACCTCCGCCTGCCATTCCTGAGAGACTTCCTAGCATTTCTCCCATTTTGCCAAGGTTTGCCATGTTCCCTGCCATCCCACTCGGCATCATTCCGGGGAGCTTAGTGGCAAAGTTGATGGCATCTTTCAGAAGGTCGTCTTGTTTGATCTCCCCTGAGGCCATTTTCGAAACCATTTTCTGAGAAACGCTGGATATTATTTGGGCAATGCCACCATCCGATTTTGTAAACATGTCCATGATATTGTCGGATTGAAGCATGTTGGGTGAAATGTTCTTTTGGAGGTCGTCCAAGTTGATCTCATCCATGATTTCTTTAGCGAGCTTTCCAAGAGTGGTCTCTTCAAGATCCTCAAATACACCACCTGCGAACGATCCGGCAGACTTTTTATTGATGGCAGCGTAAACATCTAGCAAATGCGTAAGTGATGATTTGAGGGTTCCATCCGGGAGAGCACCAAGCTTCATTTTGAGCTCATCGTCCATTTTGAATTGTTTCATGAGCTCAAGTAATACCGAAGGGTTCACATCAGGATCGCATAGTATCCCAAAAAGCGCAAAGTATTGATGGATTACAAAGCTTTCATCTTTCATGATCTCATATACGTCCGCTAACGTGATATCTTTGAAAATGATGTCATTTGAACGATTGGCCTCCTCGAAGAATGTCACTGCGGTGGCAATGGGAAGCGCGTCATATTGTTTCCAAGCTTCGTAACAATGCTCGTGAAAGAAATCAAAGTGCTCTGATGAGAGCTTGTTGAATGCCATGTAATACTTTTTAATCGATCGAAGTACATTTCGCGCCGTACGACTCGTTTCTTTTTGGCGCTTGGCATGGTCTTTAACCTTCTTTAGGAAATCTAGATAGTATTGGTTAAACACATATTTTGATTGAGGTAGTTCGGATGAGGCGGATGCTTCTATTACGTCGGTCATGATTATAAATGGCAATGACTTCAATAGCTTTAAGTAATAAAGTAGAACAGTAATATTGTTAAAATAAAAATAATTGAATGCTGAATGCTTACTTGGTGTAAATCTTTGTAGATAGGACACAAAGAACCTTCATGTACCTCCAAACAACCTCTTTATCGTCGTCTTTTAGGGACTTCCAACATGACAACGTTTTGTTGATGATGCGCGCCCCATCGTCAATTTCGCCGGCTACATCATTGTAGTTATGTTGTAGAAAGAATGTCTCATCCCGCGCTTGAATCTTGTCATAGAACAAGACAGTGACACTATCATGGAAAACTTGAGAGACAAGTCTAGGTTGTGCTAGTTGTACGCCTTTGAGTGCAATTTGGTACATTTTGAATTCCATGTCATTCGGAAATACCTTAACAAGGTCGGCTACGAACTCCAAGAAGACCGTGTTGAACTTTGCGACGGAGTCCATTTAGGTTTCTATAGACTTATGAGGTTTAAGTACGTTTGTTTTTCCCTCAAATCGTCATGGTTGTTTGAGAGAAGATACTTTGCATATCCTTATCGCGTTGCATACGGTATTTATCAATATCAATTTCTTCCTTCTGACCACGGGTCTCAATTCCTACACCGGCCACAGTATTTGGTATATTTTGTGAAAGGTTTGGAGCGCTTGGTTGGGGAGCGGCCATTTCTTGTTGGCTCATAACGTTGTCAATTGAGGCCCAGTTGAAGGCGCTGTGAGGGTTATTGTCGGGCGTAAGTGGTGTCGCGCTGTCTTCGGAAAGGTATGCAAATTGATCTGATGATATATGCTTTGATGTATTGAATGCCATCACACCCTCTTCGACATGAAGAACCGCCGGTACTCCGCCTGCTCCACCGGGGCCTCCGCCACCCCCTCCCATCCCTGTCCCGCCTGGTGTATCCGTTCCTTTCGCAGATACACTCGTAAGAAAACCTCTTGATGGAAGTAAAAGATAATCGAATGCTAATTTCCCATAAAGCACCTCCTTGCTAGGAAGCATCATGAGGGCGGGAACAGCTTTAATGGAGCTGTATATTGAGGGATGGGTCGTCATGAGAGAATGCACATTCACTAGCTTTATTTTTTGCTCCGCGTCGAGACGTTTCACGCTATCCAAAAGCATTTGGCAATGCTTGCATGCCAAACTGTAAAATAATATCATTGACTTGCTTTACTATGAAATTGATATTCACATTGAATCTTTAAACGCAACGCGAAGCACAACGCAACACAACGTAAATCGCATGGACGCAAGTGACAAAAAATGATTCTTGATATAGGTTTAGGGAGATTACTCTGATACAAGTAATAAGTTGCAAGCAGTAAGTAGACATGGCAACGTTTCAACGCTACAAAGAGCATGAGAACCAAGCCACTCTTCGAACCTTGTTCGAAATTCATGGGATGGATCTATCCGTTGTGAATGGGCTCCGCCGTACCATTCTAACGGACATTCCAAACATTGGATTTGGGTTTGAGGGCGAGCCCTCGCTTTCCATAGCAACCAATACTGGACCGCTACACAACGAAATTCTACTTCACCGCTTTAGTATGATTTCCATCCACCTTCCTCAAGAAGAGATTGAGACGTTTGAAGAAGGTAATATGATATTCGATCTTGATAAGAAAAACACAACGGATCAAACAATTAATGTTACTACACACGATTTTCGCGTGTCTTCCAACAACAAGGAACTAACAAAGTCTGAAGTTCGCGAACTCTTTCCCGTTGACATCTGGTCGAAAGAACCTACACTAATTACGCGACTTCGACCCACTGAACACCTTCATGTTTTCGGGAACGCTATTAAATCTACAGCCCGTGAGAACTCCGGGTTTGCTCCGGTTTCACTTTGCTCGTTTTACAACATTGTGGACGAACAAGCAGTACAAGACCAAAATGTTCAAGGAATCCTTGACAAGGAGCGGACCTATCTTAAAAACGACTATGGAGATCCAATTGCCGTGATGTTCCAAGTTGAAACTGAATGCCGTATGACGGTTCCTTACCTAGTATCCAAGACGTTTGACATTCTTATTGGCAAACTAAAGCGTATTTATTCATCCCTTTCTACTGAAACCCTAGACATAGACGTTGTCTTGAAGGAGTCCGATGTACCTAATACGATGGAGTTGATCATCAATCACGAAGACGATACAATTGGTAACATTCTACAATCCCACTTTCATAACGAGTACTATCGTACTGGAAAAGAAGTTCAAGAATTGTACAAGCTTCAGTTTGTAGGTTACTATTGCCCGCATCCTTTGGACCCGAACGTTGTCGTGAAAATGACACTCACAAGCTCCGCCGACAACAACTCTGACAACATAACTCCTGACATCATATTCCGGTCGTTCCTTAAGAAAGGCATTACTGAAATTATAGAGTCATTTGAAGCATATCAATCGGAGTGGCATTCGTTTACGGGATACGTGCCAATTGTGAACGAAATAATGCCAGTACCAGAAAATGCAGAAATTGAGAATGGCAAGGCTGATGAGATGGAGTAGGTTGCCATACGAATATTCTCTTGAAAAAAGATAGAGCTGTGGTGTTGTTGCCATGGAAGGAGACCCTGATTTTGTCATAACGACGGATGAAGATATAGATGTACTTCCGGATATCAACGTTCAAGACACAAGCGATGAAATTCAGGAAAGTGATGAAGATAATGGTGATGATAATGCTGATGTTGATGGTAACTTACCTTCCATAGATATTGATGAATGGATCAACCTCGAAGCTAAATGGGAAAAGGACACATTCTTTATTGTTTTCACGGATGAAGAGATTTACCAAGACGCGTACACCTTGTTCTTTCAAATGTTACCAAACGACAAGCAAGCAAGACTCAAAGCGCGCATTGTGCTAAACCTCATTAAAAACACGGTCCGCACCCTTGAATTGGAAAGCAAACGCGAATTCAGCATGCCGAAGAATATGATGCCCGTTTACGACGGTATTTCTAAAAATAACAAGGCACTTGGGCGTTATATTCGACTTCATAAAACCATTAGAAAGCAAGGCTACGTCGAATTCAAACAAAGAATTATGAAAATGTACTCGGACCGCTTTCAACAATCAACTAGTCCCCCTTTCATCATGCCAAAGGAAATGATGGAACTGCTTGTTGGTGGGCTTCGTGATGATTTTGAAGATGATGAGGAAGATGAGGACGGTGGAGACGCGGGGGACGAAGACGGTGAAGGCGGTCAAGACGGGGAAAACGACGATGGCCATGGTACGCGAACGTACGTTTCGAGAAGGCATGACCAGTTGCCATTGCCGATCAAGGCCGTATTGAAAAGAGAAGCGTTCCCTGATTCCGTATTGAAGTCATTCATGTTCTTACACGAATACGTTGCTTCATCACAAGCACAACTTGACACAAACATTGAGAAAGGTGAACAAAGTGAGCACGTGTTAAATGTCCTCGGTGACTCCAAATGGAGATCAAAAATATCAAATTTCTCAAAGTATGAATTTGATCAAGTCTTACATACTATTCAGGCTCTAACAACCATTCATGATCTCGAGCTTCACTTTCAAACTCATGGGTTTTCCCTTTCATCCATGGAATTAGAACTCTATGATAGGTTAAGCGGTCACCTCAGCAATTTGAAAGCGAAGGAAAAGGTTTCAAAAATAGCAAGGAATTCAAAGCATTTTTGGAAACCAATCAAACGAGACATTATTACTCCGTCTGTGTTTTCAATATGGAAAGGGTTACAATCGTGTATTGAATCGGTCACGGGAGACATCAAGACAATGAAAGAAGAGGCTGTAACGAGCATCGATATGCTCGAGGCAAATGAAGAAATTTTACACAAAAGCGCACTTCTTAAAAAGGATATTTACGATATTATTCAGCAAATTCAAGATAATGAGTTGACATTGGAAGAGGTTATAGAGACTCTAGTTTCGATTCGAAAAGAGGACGGTTTACAAATGCACCTTGAGTTCTTGAAGGGTCTTTTGGAAATGGAGTTGGAGCCATCTATGTTGAAGTTACACACTAAAGTGAAAATGTGGTCTCAACTTGATGATTCGGTCAAAAACGATACAACTATTCGCATCGAGGCAAGCATGAGCAGTATGAAAGTTCACGGTATGAATGTACAAGAAGAAGAAGGGCTCCTTCAGAGCATTGAGAGTGATAGCACTCACGAGTACGACAATGTGATTGAAACGCGCGATGAACCCGATGCAAGTGGCGGGATGCCCGACATTTCGGATCTAGTCGGTGAGGAGGTCATTCGTGATGAGGTCACGCAACGTCTTCAAGGAGTAACAGAAGGTCAACGTGAAGTCATATCATACGTCATGCGGTTATTGATGGACCTTCAAAGTGTTTCGGGGTTGCCTCTTGACATGAACCTATTACTGCCTTCTGTTTTGTCTACTATAAATCGAGCGACCCAGTACCAAGAGCTTCATAACTTGGTACCTGAAATTCCACTAGAGGACATTCAATTGTTCTTCGACCAAAATTCTACTACCATAGCGGTTGCCAGTGAAGAGGTTGAAATGAGATTGAAAAATGGGTACAAAAAGGTGAGAGATGGGTATAAAAAGGCTGTCATTGATGCGTTTATATTTTCAATTACATGGTGGGTGATTGAGCTTCAAAACCTATATATTGGGAATCCCAACGCAGTTCAACCTAGCTGTGTTCCATGCCTTCCCGTTTGGGCATTCTACGGACCCCCAATGAGCACGAGCAGTGGAAAGCCGAATGAAAGGGGAATAGCAAACTACCTCACATGCGTGCTATTTTCATTGAAGAGAGATGCGCACGGGTCGTTATGGAGAATATTGGATGGTTATAAAAATGAGGCGGAATTCGTTAAGAAAATTGATAAAACGACCACACAAGCAACGTTCAAGGAGAAAGTAGAGACATTGAAAGGAGAATGGAAGAATAAATGGAAAGAAGTAGCTAGATCTCAGCTTCGGAATGAGGTTACCATAGAACAACTTCAAAAACAAGATCTTCAACCACAAAAATACCTACAGGTGTACGTCGATGTCATAAAGCATTTGCCAAAGATAATGGCCAATGCAGCCTTCAACAACGAGCGCGTTGTACTTCCCGTGGTGAACGCGTGTTGTCTTCAACAACTTTCATCCGCATTTCAACCATATGCCGATCTACAATCACACAACCTCGACGTGATCTTGGATAAACGAGCACACTTTTTCAAATCAAGACCATCCCATGCCGCGATCCCTAATCTTGGAAGTCTTCAAAACGCAAACGCGAACACGCCGGTGGATGTGCGCCCGTCACTTGACGGAGACGTTCGTGATTGTGATGTATCACAAATGGACCTCGACTCGACTCCATCCGATGATGCCAAGCTAGTCCCCCATATGTTATTCAAAGATCAGTGGAATAAGGTTTGCGCATTCATTGGTGAGCCCGAATGGAGCGTATCTACCACTGCACATCCACTCGACCCGGAGGTGAAACCTGTAAGAGATCCTATACAAACCCTTTCAACTTCTCACCTGAAGAAGGCCCTCAACGATACTATGAGCATTCTAGAAAGAAAGGTGTCCAACAATAAAAAACAATGGACAACTTTCACAACCCACCTGTTTATCACACCCATCTCCCAAAAGCTAAGATGGCTTGACGTACTCCTCACTCAATACGAACGCGAGAAGAAGAATGGAAGGGATTGGATGGTTGCAATCTGCGAGAACAATATATCGTTTGTGAGCACTTTAAGAAACTATTTACGTGAATGGGTTGTACCTGCGGACATAGAGGGAAATGTTCAAGATCTATTGAACTATATTGTTGTTCTTTGCCTGTCCATTCCAAGTCGGCCAAGTGCGGACAAGAAATCCTTTGTTGCAAGGTCAAACGGTGTCGACCTTGAAATCACGGACTATCGTTGGTTGAACATGATTGTTGATAACCGCCTGTCGCTCTTGTCCGGCCGTCTTGCAATCCAATCCACACCACTACGGAAAACGATCTTAGACTATTATGCTAATGTACGTGAGAAACTAAAGGTTACAAACTTGGAAGCATACAAGTCATTGAGCATCGATCAAATCACCGAGGCACAAGACGCAAAGCGACTTGGTATCAAGCGCATCCTTGACGACTTTGACAGTAGACAGGCAGCCGAAGTATCAATGTATGACATTGACAGAACTTTGGAGAATGAAGGAGAAGGTGAGTTTACAAAAAGGTCCGAGGACGCGGACGATGCTAATGAAGAGGCCCTTGACTAGAGAAAAAATGATGCTTAAAAAGTAAAATGCGTATGTGTAGTAGGACTCCAAACTAAAACCTTTGACAAAATGATTATCCCTGTTCGATGCTTCAGCTGCGGAAAGACACTTGCGAACAAGTATGACAAGTTTGTAGAGAGGTGTCGCGAACTTGAGGCAAAAGCTGCAAAGGAAGAAAGTGAAGAAGTTGCACGTGAGCACAAGTCATTTGATCGAGTTAGTAAGAACGCTCTATTGAATGAAATGGGCCTTGAGCGTTACTGTTGCCGTCGTCACATGCTTTGCCAAGTTGATATGATGGAAATTATTTGATGCGTTCATATAGATAGAAGTGATGTCTAAACTCACGAACGATGAGGAACCCGTTCCTGTTCCTCTTCCAGTTCCGGACATGACATTGCGAGCGCTCTATAGAGGAACAATTCAGACCGCCATTGACATTGTACAAGACATCTCACGGTTGCTTTCAGAAAAGCCGTATATGAGCTCCACAAACTTTCAAAGACAACTTATTGAAACATTCACAATGCCGTCCCGTCGATTATACGTTGGGTTATGGCTTGTGTTTTTTGCTTTTGTTTTCTATTTTATTGACTCTACAGCGTAGTGTAAGCTTGACTTTTCTTTTTCTATGATTCCATCAGAGAGGCTCGCGTGAGATGTATATTTTCCTTTCCATTTTTGGTTTGGCATTTTCCGTGTTCTTGATGAGGGGCTACGATTCAAAGGTTCTCACTTTGATAATAATTCTGACCTTGTGGGGGGCAATAGGTTATCACTTCCTTTCAAGCGCTAAGGAGAAATCTAGCCTTGACATGGAGAATAAAGAAAACAAAGTACTGGACATTCCATCTGATTACCCAATTGAAAATTCAGGGAATATAGTTGATTTACAACACATCCCAAAGCTAGGGTTTCGATATTTGAAACAAAACCAAACACTATTGGGTATATTACATGATTTACGTTTTACAAGAATGTACGACAAGGCACGGTTTCAAAATCTTATTTTCCAAATGGATCGCCTACAAAAGTCGTACATGTACATGCTTTCACGGAGATCACGAATACAAGAAGCAATGCCCTTATTTCACGACCTCAATAATTCCATTCGTGAAACACTATATAGTTTCTACGTTGTTGTGCCACTACGATTGCGTCACACATATGGCTTGCGTCCACACGAGGTACTCAAGACTAACATTCAGCTCTTTACAGGGGTCACTCGTAGAATGATAGACATCCTTCGTAATTTCTCAATCCACGAACTAAATTTGCCCTACTTTCCGGAAGACGTTCCATCGGGCATAGAGAAAGGCAAAGAAAATGTTCTACCTTAGTTATAGGATTCAGCTTTGCGAATGACGCATATTAAAGTAACAAAAGCGCTTGAAAAGACAATTGGTGAAATTGAGGCGTGCGTGGACAAATGCGGGAAAGACGCAAAACTACAAAAGTGCCTTAAAAGCATATCCATCAAGTTGCGAAAGCAATTGCATATGACCCCTAGAACACAAAGCGGTGGCGAGGTCGATCCACGCATTTACAACGTTCAAGGCATGATTGAAACCGGGCGCGATGTTATGGAATCTAGCGCGTCGTCGGCACACCTTGAGCACGTCCCCGCGCCCTTTTCGGCGGGCAACAACATGATGACAACGGCATTGATGTCAGAAACGCAGTCCGCTGACTTCATTCCCCATACATATGAGACCACTGTTACATCGCTTGTTGGCCAAGACGGTGGCAAAGGTCGCAAGGGTGACAAAGGTCGCAAGCCGTCAAAACCATCAAAGCAAGCACCAAAGAAAACTAGCAAGAAATAAATAGAGTGAAATGATAAGTACAATGGATATAAATCGTCTTCGCCGTTTCGTTTTTTCTAAAGAACCTAATGTGATGTCGTTAGAGTCTTTACAAGACACCGTGCGCATCGCCATGAAAAACAATGAGACCTTGGCAGGCGGTGATCACACCATAGGCTTTAAGGGTCATACTTTTATTGTTTCCGCAAACAACGAGACGTTGATAACGAGCCATTGTAACGTTGAGAGCGGAGACGTGGTATTTGAAACGGGTGCTATCAAATCAAAGGCCATAAACTGCCCTAGCATTATTCTACAAGAATACAAGCAACCCAATGAGGTCATTGTAAAAGGTTTATCATCTCACATATCGGGGATACAATATCAAGTTCCTTCGCGATTTCACCAACACCGCTTTGTAGCTCGAGTGGGATCAAACCAAACAAACGAATGGATGCGCATACAATCTCGAGCCCAAGGTGGAGCACAAGTAGGTATTGGGACTACTGTGTGTAATAGGAATGCGACGCTTCATGTTGCTGGGCAGCTATATTGCGATGGTCTCATGATGCGCTCAGAAGCGGATTCAAACGTCTATATCCCTTACACACCAAATAGAAGCGAGCATCCATTTACGAGTCCGAGTTGTAATATTGCCTTTTTAGATGAAACAGGTAAAATTCCCTCGCAATACCTTCCGACCGTATACAAAACAACTCTTCTCCAAAACGATGTTGGTGTTGGAATCGGTACGAAAGTTCCCGTACAAACCATGCACATTGAGGGTGGTTGCTACATATCCGGGAAGTTTGGTGTTGGCACAACACAACCTTCAGGCGTTGCCCATATTGAAAACACATCGAGTACGCTACCGTGCCTTATTGTCCAAAGTTCAACAGAAGGCGATGTATTTCAAGCGCTCGGCCAATCTGTTGGAAAGTTGTTTGTTATCAAATCAACGGGTGAGGTGGGAATTTCAGGGCCCTCTATCATGGGATATTCTTGCGCCGTACACGGTAACCTATTCTCCGAATATGTTGAAACAAGCAACATGAGGACAGGGTCGTTATTCGTTGGTGATGATGAAAAGTGCTATATTCGAGCGCAAGTCATTGGTGATGATGGACAATTCTCATGCGAATGGAACACACCGGCAAACTTCAATGAGTACATTGAGTGTAGTGACATTCGTTCAATCGTTCCAATTGTAATTACGGCCCCATCTGTTGAAACAGCATGTATCGCGGTAAACACTATAAAAATGAATATTCGAAGTGAGAATGACGTAAACGATGGTAAAAATACATTGAATTTGATTGAAATAATGAAATCACTATCACCCGTTCACTCATATTTACACGACAATAATTCAATAGAGCAAACATTGAACGAATGGGAAAAGGTGGACCCGATGCTAAAGCGTGTATTCATTGAGGATACAACCAACGCAACCGCTAACGCAACACTCAATAATGGAAACCTAACAATGCTCATGTGGGAAGTCATTCAATCTTTGTGGACACGTGTTGGAGAACTTGAGAATAAATTAAACTCATGAAAGGTATAGAAATGGCATTGTTATTCAATAGCACGAACAATCCATGTGAGGTGTCGAGGCTTTGCTCTCAAGGAGAGGAGGCTTTCTTGCGGCTGGCCCCTTACAGCTCATCTCAAGATAGCGCGATATGGGGAACATCGAATAGGTCAATGTACCTAGCACATGGTAACATAGATGACGGTACAGGTGATGATGACTTTGAAAAGGTGATTGTCTTCCAAAACCACGAGGTAGGCATTGGTACGAATGAGACGACTGCTACATTGGATGTATATGCCCATTCAACAAACCAAACAATTCTATTTTTAAGAAGTGAGGAAGCCCCATATGTTTTCAAGGTAGAATCCACAGGTGGCATTGGCATCGGAACAGCGCGCGTTCTCCCAAATACGTTTGATGTTTGGAAGCATACAAACATTCATGAAAACCTTCAAGTATACGACAACGAAGATCGCCTACTCAACGTGTCATCTAATGACATCTCATTGAATTCAATAAAAGTAAATATTGGCCTCCATGATAGACCAAGTCATCTTCATATTTACTCCGATGTTCAAGTGGACAAGAACGTAAGCGTAACAGGTTGCTTGAACGCGATTGGGACCTCGCATTTCGAAGACGCTCGAATCTCAAAAACCTTACACGTTTCTGATACAATTTCAGCAAAGTCTATAGTATTAGAAGAACTACTAACAACGCACTCAGCTAATGTTGTTACTGACATTGTCATCAATGGGACAATTGGCATAGGAACCAATATTTTACCGTCTAAACGTGCAACTTGGTTGTTCAACGACGCGATTTTGACACCTGGAACCTCTATTGGTGTTGGAACTACGATGCCAAGTGCCTCTATTCATACTACCCAAGGTCTTATGGTCGAAGGGTTGACGGTATTAGGTGGAGCGACCCCTATGATGAGTGGCAAGACTCCCTTCGTGAACACAATCATTGGAAGCACGAGCATATGTTCTGATATTGTCCACATTGGTACCGATTCTAGCTCAAGCACCTTTGGCGGGAAGGTTTGCGTCGCGGGCGACGTAATGTTTGGGAAGGAATACAAACCAATCAACGCATTGGTGAATGGAACGGCAAGAATCACAGGCAATCTCTATATTTATAATCAAACTATTCTCGAAAAAGATGTCCTTATTCGTGGAAAGCTTACTGTTCCAGGCATCGTTATGGCGAACGGCTCCGTCACACTTAACGGCAGTATTGGGATCGGCACAAGCCAGCCGAAGGCATCTTTAGATGTAAACGGTAATTCCATCGTACGCTCAACACTCCAAGTCATGTCAAATGCCGTGATTGAAGGGACATTTTCAGTCATGAAACGAGTTGACTTGAGTGGTCAATTAGTGGTTAATGCATCAGCAAAAGTTCAAGACGCTTTGTCAATAGGCACGTCTTTAGAAGTTGGCGGAGTGTCAAAACTACAAGGAGACGTTTTGATCAATGGAAACTTGGCAACAAAGGGGCACATTACCTCGATGGGGGGGCTCGGTGTTGGCATGCCAACATCTTTGGTCACTGCTGGCAAAATATTTGATGTGAAAGGCGATTCGCGATTTGATGGTTCTGTTGACATCCGCCCAAAGGCAAATGATTGCGTTTTCGAGTGTCACACATCATCCGTTCGCTTTCCTAATGCGTATGTCGGTATTGGTACTACTTTACCCCGAAGTGCCCTTGATGTTCAAGGAATAATAACTCACAAGTTCAAACGATACGGTTGTTATGAGCCATCGCAAATTCTATCACGAAAGTTTCAATTCATGTACGTTCCAAGGAGCACGAGCACAAGCGACCAAGGCGCATCTTTTTTCATAACAATTACGGGCAGTTTCCAAAGCTCACATGGCCAGAGGGTTGTCAAAATCCACCTAGGTGGAAGCACAAGTCGCATATTGTCCAAGTCTGTTCAAGTGGAGGGCTCCATTACCAACATCCAGGGGGAGGACATCGCACATCACGCTCAAATTAAGTTCTACCACAAGCCATCAACCCAAGAATACATGGGTTGTATTGAGATTTCGTCTTTCTACGACTTTGGATATGATTTAAATTTTGAAATTGGCCAAAATCGAGATGTTTATGAGTGGAAAGTTATGTCGCCCGGAACCACTCTCGCAAAAGATGGATGGGAACTATTTTGGAACCCATTGGACAAATGCATTGTGGATGTGTCAAACGATCGAGTTTTCATCCAACGTCGGCTGGGTATCGGTGAGAAGAATCCGCAATACATGCTTGATGTGAAGCGCGACGCGCGATTTCAAAGCAAACTTATCGTCGACGAAGGTGTCTATAGCAAGAGCGGGTATTTCGCTCCATGCCATCAAGGTAAGGAACTTACAACAACGAGCTCGAGGGCGCTTACAATGTTGAAGAGCATAACAGTGGGACAAACGCTACAAGGAACATATGGATTTAGCGGAGACACACTGCCAGTAGGCATCGTGCCATGTAAAGACGCCTCGTACGATATGTCGGCAATGCTTGCTTTGATTGTCAAGGCCATTCAAGACATAGATATGGTATGACGTGCTTTTTTCTTCACTCCAAATAGAGTTTGACAAGAGTTCACTTCGCAAGACAAATGCGAGGACTACTTGGCATAGTGATTGGTGTAGTGATTCTATGTATTATGTATTGGCTATGGTTTTCAAAGCAAAATACAGAAGGGTTTTTCACAAACCAGACGGTCGAGGAACAAATCATACGCTTATATGTTGACACATTGAACCGTCAGCCCACTGGACAAGAGCTCATTGAGTATGAGAGGAAAATATCAAAGAAGCAAATGACGCTCGACGGCTTACGACAAAAGCTCATAGATTCCGAGGAGTACGAAAGACATATGAAGACGCAAACAAACGCCCTCGCTCCTGAACTTAACCGTATGTTGTCCGATAAGTTACTTATTGAGAAAATTGCAGTTATCTACAAAGAAGAAAAACGCCGGACGGTGCCTCCCAAACTAGTATTGCCTTACAAAGACATCTATATCCACTTAGATTACAACGAGTATACTTTCAGAGCGTTCCTTAGGTCCTCTGAGTTTGATGAGTTTGAACAAGACCTTCTGCGCATGGAGAACATGTCTAAGGAAGATGTCATTAGGGCGTTTGATAAGAAATTCAAAAAAGATGAACTCGTAAAAGAGGGCATTAAGATCCAAAAGGAATATGAGGCCAAAATGGGTAAACTTCAGTCGAACAAAAATGAAGTGGACTACGCACCAACAAACAAAAAGATCATGCGATCCGTTATGGATACAGACACGGACTCTCGTGACATGATTAAGGGAATATCCAATACCGCAAATGAGATTTTTGATAAGGACCTTGAAGCAAGATGTATGTCCAAGGACAATCAAACAAAGATCGTTTTGACCCACCATGGTGATATGGTTCTGCGCCCGGAATTCGCATGGTCCGTACCCCATCAACGCGCGCCTGTATGCACTACCATTGGACAAGCTCCCCTTGTACAACCTGTCATGGTGAACTCAACATTGCTTCTTGGGACTCCATTAAATGAAGCTGCAACTGAAACAGCTGTTGGGTCTATCATGCCAAAGTTTCAATACAAGGAGTACGTTGGCGCATGCAAAGACAGCCTTAACAAATCATGTAAATAAGAAATAAGCGTTGTGAGCGATTAACCGGATTTCATGGAGCAACCGCATGCCCCGCCGCCGGCAGCCCGAAGATGCGTCTTGTACTGGTTTTTCACCATAGCTACGCCGGACCCGGACTTGTATAGAGTCCATGCAACCCAAGCAGCGACTACGATGCCAAGAACGATTAACACAAGACTTATGATCATCTTGAAAGAGTTATAGAACCGAGTGAGCTTACACATGAATGTCGTATCATCTGGAGGGCATGACATGATCACCGGTGTACTTGTACTTGTCATATTGGCTACTGCGCCTCCTGCAACGGCCCCTAACAACGCTTGATTATTTTCATTTTTCTTTGAAGTTGAAATTGCAACAGATCTCTTTTTCATATTGTTGTTATTGTTAACTCTGATGTAATGTAAGAAATTTCCCTCTTAAGAGTAGCGATTGGGCTTGAAAGGTATGAATGCTTTCATTTGCACCAGGTGGACGAGTTCGGATGAACGTATAGTGTATGTATTCATTGGCGATAGTACGAATTCGCAACTCCAAGAGCTTATTGAGATATGTCATCAGAAAAAGAAACCACAACTATCTCCTAGCCAACTAAAATACCTGAAATCACTACGAATTCTGGATGGTCAAGATGTTTCCTCCGTCCGCGGGCTTCGTTTTGTTCGCAGAAGTGTGTTCTTCGACGATACGGTCGCGATGTGCCTCACAAAGATTGTTCGCTTCATTCATGAATTCTATGAGCAACACGGTGCCCTTAATGGTGAGTTCGAAAGTATCATGTCACAGCCGTTTCAAACAGAAAAAGACTTTCCCGTGGCATGGACGAGGAAAACAAACTTTGTATTTGAAACTGATAAAACATGGAGTGGATGGGTGGCCAACCCATGGATGCTGAAAAGAAGTGTTATAAGTGATGAAACGCTTCGCAATATCACCCAAGCACCAGTTCATAAAAGTCGATTGAGCGAGCTTGCGCGGGCACACCATATCAACATAGTCTTTCCATCCGAATGTCCCCAATTAGAAAACCCGGTGTTGCGGAAATGGTATACTTTATGGAATGCCGAGACTCCGCTAGCAACATGGGAGCAAGTTAACACAAATGACCGTCAATTGTCATCTTTGTGGAGTCTTCCAATACAACATCCAAAGCTTGCTAATGCTAGCGACATTATACTAGTAGAGTTTAACGAAAATGGATCATATGCGTTCTCCGGTTCGAAAATGGAGCTAATAGAGATATTTCAAAATTTTCCTATCAAACGTTCGTCACCTTTCATACAATGGGTTGGTGATAAGTATCATGTGCTCTATCGACTGCTAAAGAATCATGACTTCACTTCCAAAGAAGTTGACAACTTTACTCAAATCTCAAAGGCATCATCCCTTTCTTCAATAACTTGCTATTTCAAGCCAAAAGGCAATTTGTTCACCTTGCGTTGGATGATTGATGCGTCGGGCAAGTATTTCGTCAATTGTAAAGTACAATCTAATAACATGAGTTTGGATATTGTCTATGACAGCATAGCTAGCATAAAACTATTTTGGAAATCCGTTTTTTCCATGAAATTTACAATGCAAGATAGGGCAATCACCTCGAAAACTTCAATTCATGTATCAAACACCATCAAAACAGCTCACCTATTCAACGAGTTTTCCAAGTTTGGGTTGATAGCTTCCGTTCAAGCTAATAAGATGGAAAGGATGAAATGGCATTTCATGAGATCATCAACGTACGACAAACAAATTGATTCGAATGACTTCATCCAATCACGTGTCATGCTCAATGAGAGAATTGAAGATATAGTTCAGCTGTTTTATGACTATTTTGGAATAAAAGAAGAGGTTGCTCTTGAAAGAATACAGCAATATGAAGACTTTAAACAATCAAGCGTGGTTGGCATGGGAGAAAAGAAACCAAAACACAGTAAATATATTCAAATGGCCTCGACCGTTGCAATGTCACGTACGCATGATGACATTGAAATTCGCGCAATAAACTTTGCGGAGTTGGACGATATTCAACGAATGGTTCATTGGGTCCGTGGAATCGTTATTAAAATCATCCTTGACAATCAACCTTCATCTTCTACAGTACCAGCACAACGTCGAAACGTGGCTAAAAAGGTAGTACATTTATCCGATGTTGATGATGTTGCTCCATCACGCTCTCCTTCCATTTCAAGTTCGCGTGGGCGCTCGTCGGCCTCAAACTCATCCGATATCATGGCGAGATCTTCAAGCTCGCCCCTCATTGGCGGGTCGTACGATGTCATCAAGATCCTCAAACAACTCGATCAAGGATTGTTTGAAAAAACCACCGTTGCCGAGAAGAAAACCAACTACCCTCGGCTTTGCAGTGCTAATACGAACCAACAGCCCATTGGTGTGACGCAAGATGAGATGAAGCGGATTGACGAAAGTGAATACAAGAACTCTTACGACAATAAAATACTATATGGAAGTGACAAGAGCAAGACGAAGCACAATTACTACTTTTGTCCAAGGATATGGTGTCCCACCTCAAAAGTGCCTTTGTCACCTGAGCAACTCCAAAAACTTGATGGGAAATGCCCGGGTCCAACCTTTGAGGAGCCTTGGTTACTTTATGATGCCAACTATTGGGGAAAAGATGCGTCTCGTGAGCATTATATTGGATTTCATAAGAGCCAAGGTACAAATGGTCTATGTTTGCCGTGTTGCAAGCTCAAGAAACACAATGATTCAACATGGAAGAAATGCACCAAACACATTCAAGATCAAGAAGGATCTGTTAAGCCACCCGTCCCGTCCGCACCATCACCGTCACAATCTCCGCCCCCGCATGCGGAAGACCCATCACCGTCACCTAAACTTCCAAAGAAAAGAGGAAGAAAGTCAAAGACGAAAGACCCGGACGAGAAAGAAGGATATTACATTCTTCACAATAAGGCCCCATTAGAAGCAAAGAGATGGGGTGATTTGCCCGAGAATCTCCACAATCTTCTTTCACCGACAAAGCCACATAGTGCGTGCTCTTCTCAACTTACGACAAACACAAAATGCTTTCTTAGAACGGGCATAAAGCACAACAAGGACAGCCTTTTGAACGCGCTCGGCTACATTGTAACGAATGGGCTAGGTGGAAAGCGAGAGCTTATTACTAAGTTGATGGACACGCTTTCTCCACTTGAGTATATTACTCTCGAAAATGGCATTGTGTTGGAAAGCTTTCTTGATGAACATGGCATTTCACCACTCGATCAAAACCTAGTGAACAAATGGAAAACTTGGGTTTCGCAATATCCCCAATACGTCCGGGTGTTTTCGTTACAAAATCTCATTGCTAGCTCCGATGCTCGTACACTCTCGTTAACGAAGCAACTCCAACTCTCCCGTGAGCTTGGCATATACAAATCATGGCAACGCTTCTTCCTATACATGAAATCGAGCGAGCCCAAGACCACGCATCTCATGTATGATCTCATGAGAATCATGAATGTCAAGCTAATTCTATGGGAAAAGGTAAAAGATGATGAGGTCTATTTGAGGTGCCCTTTCACATTGTCATGGAATGACCTTTATAGCTCATTGGACGACGAATTGACCCCATATGCAATGGTCATGCTTGAAAATGACCATTACGAGCCCATACAATTACAATCACGAGGCGTGAAAGGTGTCACACTACTTGATGACAGCGCAATTGTTAACACGCTCCGCCAAGTGTCAAGTAGCTGCATGCCTCAAGCACGCGCAGATGAACCGCGGCGAGCAGGTGAGACCACCTCGTTAAATAACTACGTACTTCTTCATAGTGTTCCATCATTAGCATTCACAGATAATGTGTTTGCGATGAAATCGATTGTGATCTCCCCAAAGCTCGAGATACTTGGATTTTTGACAAACGAGAATATCCGGTTATCGTTCAAAGACCCCATGGCAATACACCACTTGGCAACTTTGATGCGTTACACGGGTGTGAGAAAAGTTGATCACGAGGACGACGTGTCACACTCAGGAAGAACACTCTTACTGCCGTCACATGAGCTAGGTATCTTTATGAAGCTAAAGAACCACCTCAATCTCGATTGGAATATAACTCATACTAAGTATTCTGATGAATTTCAAAAAATAACAGTTGCCCCCACGAATCAATCTACGCTGCCCACGATTCCCATAGTTGCTGAAAACGAGATTGATGATAGGTATAGTGAGATTCAAAAGGAGCATGAACATTGGATTCGTGTCCAACAAATTGTAGGAAAGACACTTCTTACGCAATACAACCGGTATGTGAAGCCCGTGCTCGAAGTCTCCAAAAGCGCAAGGGTTCAAGCTTTGTTACAAGCGTTTCAACTAATGCCCGATCGTGTGAAATCGAAAATCAAAACAATACTTGAGGAAATTCCCTACGAGCGCAATGCGCTTTACAAGTGGTATTTGAAGATTGGTTCTAACGATAAGTTACCGTTTTACTCACAGGATGTGAAAAGTAATGGGCACGAATGGATATTCTCACAACTTGCAGTTGGGTCCGCAAGCATGGCAGGTGGATCATTGCCGGCGCACATTCTTACACCGTCAAAGGCCGAGCATGTTCCGAAACTAAATCAAGTAAAGCATGTTGTGTCCGTCATGAGACCCGTGACTATAACAGATGCGAAACCTACCGATATTGAATTAAAAGCCATACCACCTCATACACGAAATGCTACATTTCATTCCTTACCAGAGAAGTGGACAAAGAGCAAGAAACAAGGTTGGAATGACTTTAGAATAATGCAGATTGAGACATACGATGTTCCCATGATGCGAAAATGGATGGATTGGATGGCACTGTATTGCCATATCACGATTCCTAAAGATTTTATTGATATCATTCACCAAGTTATGATACTTCAAATGATTACGTCAGATTCCCAATACATGGGATCATATCTAAGCGATCCTAGTGTGTGGCAAGGCATCGCCAAGGTCATGGGGAGCGAGGGCTCCAAGCAAGCAACAGTGACCAAAAACTTCCTAGGATTGGCCAAAGACAGAAAATGGGACGTGTTCTCGCGTTATTTTAGTAGTTCAAGTAACCGCTGGTTATGCGATCTTGACCTTTTGATATTGGCACGTTTAACGAATTCTATAATTGTCTTACTACATCGAAGCTCAAAGGGCGATGTAAAGAAAGAGGAGAGGGGAAGCGTATCTCATTTCCTTGCCTCGGCAACAATATTCTACGACCGCGACTTGAACAAAACAACTGCCCAAATTGACCGACTTCCACTTTTTGTCTTTAATAAAAAGGTCAAACTTGGAGATGCCTATACCATTTATGAGTTCGTATCATTCAAAGAGAC
>Ga0209230_10000212_pt1 | contig 22108 bp, 20 predicted proteins | sample LakOntMetagenome_FD_187467 | JGI IMG/M metagenome (GOLD analysis project Ga0209230, IMG submission 187467) | Freshwater and sediment microbial communities from Lake Ontario - Sta 18 epilimnion Metagenome (SPAdes) (version 2) | ecosystem: Environmental > Aquatic > Freshwater > Lentic | place... | reverse complement strand
TGAAATTATCATAGTTTTTAGTTTTAAACAATTCAATATATTCGTGCAATTCATATAAAAAGCACATTAAATTGATTAAGATGAAAATTTAATATTAAAGTCAATCAATTTTTTAAAGTGTTATATTGATATTATAACAAATTTATTATTATTATTATATAAAAATTGATTTATATTATTATATAAATATCATAATAAACATGAGTTTGCCTTCGACAAAGAAAGTATGTATTAATTCATCTAAAAATTATTATACAGGTACTGAATTGTCTCCTCTTCATTTTGGATTATCAGCAGAAGGTTATGATATAAATTCTATCATGGAAGGTTATGACAATGAGTTATGGATAGTTGATATTAAAAATAATAAAAAGATTTGGGTAAAAAACGAATACCTCTCTAGAATTACATATGAAGAACCTGTAATAAAAAATATATTATCAACAAGTGAAAATATCGACTGCGATATTAACGAACTAAATTTTAAAGATAATACTTACCATTTAAAAGAAATTAATGAAATAAAAGAAAATAATTCAAATAGTGAAATTAATTGTTGTGTAGAAAAAAAAGATGATACTTGTAATACTTGCGAAGACAACAAAGATGAATGTATTAATAACGGTTCTTTACAATCCGATAGTGTAAATAAAAATATTAAAAATGATAAAAAACCAACAGATTATAATATATTTGTAAAGTTTCGTCTAAATGAACTTAAAGATGTTAGTAAAAATAAGAAAGGAAATTTTGAAAATGTAAAAATTGAATGGAGAGAATTAAAGAAAAATAAGAGCCAATTAAAAGTCGTTATAGATAACGCAAAAATATGGTTAAATGCAAATAATATAAAAAATTGATTATTTATATTTAAATAATTAACAATAATATAAAGTATATGAATATTATTACATTAACCAAAAATAATAATATTGTACTTATTGATTGTAGTTATTATGTTTTTCATAGATATTTTGCTACTATGAGATGGTATAAATTTCAAAAGAATTTTCCAGAAATTATCATAGATAAAATTACTGAAAATGAACTATTTATTAATGCCTTTTATAAACATATTAATAATGATATGAAAAAAATATGCAAACAATGGAAAACAACTATAAATAATATAATTCTATGTAATGATTGTTTGCGTTGTGATATATGGAGGAATGATATATATGATAAATATAAGGCAACAAGAAGTCAAAAACCAACTTTTAATAAAAATATTTTTAGTATATTTAATGAATATGTTAATAAAAAACTGGAAATGAAAAATATATATTCAGATAGATTGGAAGGAGACGATATTGTTTATCTTACGCATAAATATCTAAAACCCAAGATTACTTCTAAGATTATTATTATTACAAATGATAATGATTTTCTTCAATTGATAGATAGGAATGTCTTAGTATTTAATATGCAATTAAAGGAACTTAAAAATAGAGGATATCGCGATGCAATTGTAGATTTAAATTTTAAAGCAATTTATGGAGACAAAAGTGATAACATACCAAAAATAGGTCCTTGTATTACTAAAGAGAAGGCTATAGCATTGGCGCAACTTTCTAAAACTGAATTAAACAGTTATTTAATAGATAACAACTTAATGGATAATTATGAGTTTAATATGAATCTCATATCATTTGAAAATATACCTCAGAAATATATTGATATCTATAATATTAATAATAAGATCATTTTAGAATAATCTTATTTATTCTAACTAATTTTCATGTGTTTTATATATGCCATTATATTTTTTATTTTTACTTATTATATCTTAAGTATATTACTATAGTAAATAGTAAAATTGAGTACATAACTTTTTATTTTCTAATATTTCAAAAGTTTTTTAGAAATCTCTAAATAAATAAAGTTATGTACTCAAATTATAATATTCATTTTATAAATACTTTGATATAATTAGAATATCTTAATAGGTTGTCTTATATAATCTAAAACAAAAATTATAATATTTAATATTATAATAATGATAGTGTACAAGTTAGTGAAAGATTTAAACGATGATGAAATATTTAGATGTATAAGATTAATAAATTCTAATTTCAAGAAAAATAGATTTAATACATATAGTAGCGTGATATATTATGTTATAGGGAGTGATATCATAGGTTTTATAGGAATAAGTGATAATTATTTGAATCAAGTATGTGTAAATATTAATTATAGGAATAGAGGAATAGCCTCTCAATTATTACAAAAATCTAAAGAAATTTTACAAGAATCTATATATTTATTCATAGATAAACATAAATCTAATACTGATTATTTAGTTAACTTTTATATTAAAAACGGTTTTTTAATAGATTTAGAAAATGACCTCGAATATAAAATGATATATAAAAATTGATTAATAATATATTATATAAAATATACCAATGGATAGAATTGAAGAAGAGAAAGATATTGACGTGTATATCGACGGCTCTTGTATTAATAATGGAAAGATGAATGCTAAGGCTGGTTATGGCGTATTCTTTGCACATGATGATATACGTAACGAATCTAATGTAGTTGAGGGAAAACAAACTAATAATACAGGCGAATTGACTGCTATGATAAGAGCTCTTGAAATATTGAAAAAAGAAATCGAAGATAAGCGAATTATCAATATTTATACGGATTCAGAATATGTTATGAAATGTTCTGGTTCTTATGGTGAAAAATTGGCAAAAAATAACTGGAAAACAAAAGAGGATAAAATACCACCTAATTTAAAACTATTACAAAAAATATATGACCTATACCACGCTAATAAAAAACATATAAATATACATCATATCAAGGCACACACTAATCTACATGATAAACATTCTATTGGTAATAGTAATGCTGATAGATTGGCAAATATTGCGGTTAACCCTAATTACAAAGAACAAGACGAAGATGTTGAAATTGATAGATTTAAAAATTTGTCTGTATCCGCAAGTTCTGCTAAAAACTTCATCAATGTCTCTTATACATATAAAGATGCTGTTAAAAAACTAGGGTGTAAATGGGATATGAATAAGAAAAAATGGTATTACGAAGACAATATTAGCGAGGAAAACATTAAATCCATCAAGGATATTGAAAACCTCAGTTTATCCACAGAAAAAGAAAAGCCTGTTCGGAGCAATACGGGCGATTCTGGAGTTGGGACAGGAGTATTTGGAGAATCTGAAAAAAGTAATAGGGTATATATTAAGGTATCTTTTAAAAACAAGGATGCCGTTAAAAAGCATGGGTGTAAATGGGACCCAGATAAAAAATCATGGTATTATTTCGCGGATACTGATAAAAATAAAATAGAAGAAATTATGATGCTTATCTAAAATGAAATGATTATGCGAGACATCTAAGGAGGAAACATTGAAATAATATATTTTATATAGTCAATATTAATTAATGGTAGAATAGGACTACATTCCCATAAATGTGTTTTAAGAAATGTTTGAATATTATAATTAATAGGATACATATGAAAGAGTCCAGAATAAATGTCGGTCATATATTTTTTATATTTGTGATTAACCAGATGAATGCTATCTTTAGGGAGAACAATTAGCAACTGGATATTAGGGTCTAAAAAGTTATTGTTCACATTAATTATTGGGGCATCATGAGCAATTGAATGATTACTGATATCTTTCAAAGTTGGTGGATAATTATAGGGATAATACCAATCACAATCAATGCCATATCCTTTATAATATTGATATACCCAATATATCCCCTTAATATAATTTGAACACGAATTATATATTACAGACGAATCAATAGTAATATTATTCTCAAATATCATATTATAATAATTTTTATGCCATCGCGTATTATCATTGTATATATTATAACATAATTTGTCTTTATTTTTTAAAGCATAATTATCGCTAGGAAGACTTGAATTATTAAATATTTTTTTATTGATATATTTTTCGCAAATAATAAATATATCTTTATCCTCTGTCAAAGATAATTGTTTAAAGATATATTTTAGACATTCGTAATTAATAGTATTATCGCTAACAAGTAGTCCATATTCTTCTGTTGCTTTTCTTGCTATAGATATAATTTTATCAACACCATCTATCTTAATATCAACTGTAAGTAAATGCGGAACAAAATCATTACCAAGAATTGAACATAGAGTACAATAAGATTCGATAATATCATTATCAGCATATAGTTTTATATTAAGATTCCATAAAAATACAAGTTCTTTTAAAATAGCAGTTCGTAAATTATTAATATTCAAATAATTATATACTATTTCATTCGTTGTTTTATCAATAGTTTCGCGCATCAAATGAATGTTTTTAATATGAGACATCAGCGATAATATAATTAAATCAGCATCAAGTCCATTAATGATAATAGTATCTGTTTTATCGCACACCAATATTTTAATTTTTTTGAATATCTTATGTTCTCCTTCACCAGATTCATTACTGCCGCTATATATAATTTCTATGTTGTGTGTCGAATATCTAATTTTATTATCCATAAAAACATTTAATTTTTTCATAAAAGATGTTCCAGGTGTTATAGCATTTGTATCCCAAATAGGTTTATCCATATGATCCTTATCCAAATTATTTTTATAAATATTCAGATATCGGCGTTTTCTTTGTTGAATAATTTTAGCAGTTGGCGCTACTCCGTCAGCACATATGACATATTTTTTTGCCTTGTAAATATCAATATAATCTTCGACTTTTTTCCAAATACCTTCTAAAATTAATTCATCAATTTCTTCTTCTTTTAAAGATTCTGTTGTTTTATCTTTAAGAATCTTTTGGGCAACTGTATGAATAATACCGTTAAAATCGATACAATAAATATCTGTTTTAAGAGGTTTATTATTATCTAAAATATTTTGATATTTTTTTGTCAACGAATAAAAATAATAAGGAATACCCATTATAATTTACTATGTATATATACATTTATATCATTATCATTTTTTATTTTTTCTTTATATGATTATAGAATATACAAACAAAATAATGGGAAGTCGTACTATAAATATTAATGATATATTTTTCGGTTCGGAACAATCAAAATATGCTGGTATAGCGTTATTTATGACAATTATAATATTATGTATGATAGTATTATTTAGTAACAGTAGAATACCTATAGGTGATAGATTTGTATTTGTATTATTTATATTAATAATATCAATCCCTTCAATATTAATGTCGCTATTTGAATTGACTTGTATAGTTACAGGAGGCAATATGAATACTAGATGGTGGTGTTGGTTATTAGCATGGGTATTGTCTGTTATCATTATAGTATATTGTGTAATGATAATAATATCTATGTTAATTTCAATGTCTGAATATGATATGGCAAATGATAGATTAGATTATTCTATTGAAAAAAATAAAATGAATAAGGATGATGCCGATATGTATGCAAAACAATTAATCAGTGAAGATAAAAAATTACAAGAGTCAAATAAAAATAATCAAAAACCTATTGTTTATCAAACACCTTTATCTAACAATACTCATCATCCTACTCCCGTTACTCATCATCCTACTCCTAATACTCATCATCCTACTCCCGTTACTCATCATCCTACTCCTAATACTCATCATCCTACTCCTAATACTCATCATCCTACTCCCGTTACTCATCATCATGTTCAACCATCAGTTAATACTTCATCATTAAATGGAATTCAATCGCAACCACCTCATTATCAAGAACCTAAAGTAACTGATTTGAATAATATGCCTTATCCTAAAATGTCTTCTGATATAGGTGGTAATGATGATATATACATGAATTATTCTAGTTTAAATGACAATACTATGTCGACCACTATGACTCCGCATCAAAATAAACATGTCCCTCAAAAGCCATTAGTAAGTAATATGACATCAAGTGATAATATACATTCATTTAATGGTTATGATAATAATGATAATTATTCTTCTTATTAGAACAAATTTTTTTTACAAATATAATAAATACATTTAAGAAATGTTTAATATTATATATTAATGTTGTTAATTATATATTAATGAAGAAAAAATACGATGATAATAATAAGAAGAATAATTATTTTCGCCCACAATGTTGTCGAAATTGTGGATTAAATGGACATTTATATAAAGATTGCCCACATCCTATAATGAGTTTTGGGATAATTTGTTATAAGATAATTAATAATGAAATAAAATATATTATGATACAGCGAAAAGATAGTTTATCTTTTATGGAATTTGTAAGAGGTAAATATAATATAGAAGATGATAAATATATAATAAAATTAATTGAATATATGACAGATTCTGAGAAGAAACTATTGCTTACAAATAGTTTTGAGCATATATGGAATTATACATGGTGTCAAATAAATCAGGGAACATTCAAACATACAAAGGAATATATAGAGTCAAAAAATAAGTTTGATATAATAATTACTGATAGTAATATTAAAAATATATTATCTGTGAAAAATTGTAATAACAATAATGAATCAGAACAAGAATGGGGATTTCCTAAGGGAAGAAAGAAATTAAAAGAGGCAGATATTGATTGTGCTGTAAGAGAATTTTGTGAGGAAACACAATTAAATAAGAATGATATAGAAATAGATAAAAATATAATCCCTTTTCAAGAAATATTCTTTGGAACAAATAATATATTATATAAACATGTATATTATATTGCAAAAATAATTAATGATAATGCGGAAATACAATTAGATAATACGTGTATTGAACAGATAAGAGAGATAAGATCATTGAAATGGTTTAGTAATGAAGAGGTATTAAATCATATTAAAAATCATAATACCGAAAGAATAAAGATATTTAAAAAGGCTCACAGCATAATAAATAATAAATCTTTAATGTAAATAGATAATGATTAAAATTAAAAGTTGTCCTGAAGGTAAAATTTTAAATCCAAAGACGGGTCGTTGTATAAAAGAATGCCCTGAAGGTAAAGAAATTGATCCTAAAACAGGAAAATGTGTTAAAAAATGTAAAGAAGATCAAATAAGAAATTTAGAAACAGGAAGATGTAATAAAATTAAACCATCTAAACCATCTAAACCATCTAAACCACCTAAACCACCTAAACCACCTAAACCACCCAAATCTATTAAACTTCAAAAACCTACTAAATTGATTAAACAATCGCCTCATAAATCTCAATCGCCTCATAAATCTCAATCGCCTCATAAATCTCAATCGCCTCATAAATCTCAATCGCCTCATAAATCTCAATCGCCTCATAAATCTCAATCGCCTCATAAATCTCAATCGCCATCATCTTATTCGTTACCTTCGTCATCTAAAGAATTTTCACAATTAGATTTATATTATCCTGATATGGATGATGAAAATTTTGAGAAAAAAATAGCAAAAAATAAGGAATTTTCAATACATAAAATAAGTAAGTTTCCAACTATAAGAACTATAGAAGATTTCAATAGAGTATCTAATGAATTATGTGGTAAATTTGAAACAACCCTATATCAACATTTTATAAGTCAATATCTTTCATATAGAACTCCATATAGAAGTATTATGTTATATTATGGCGTTGGTGTTGGTAAAACTTGTACTGCTATTACACTAACAGAAGCATTATTATCAACAAAAATAATGGATACTACAGAACCGCATATATGGGTAATAATGCCTCAAGCATTAGAAGAGAATTTCAGTAAGGAAATTTTTAATTATGATTTTAAAACATTTAAGGAGTTATTAAATCAATGTACAGGAGATAATTATATTAAATTACTCAATATATATGAAAACGCATTTAATAATGATAAAAATAAAAAAGATAATATTAATATTAAAAATTTATTAAAGAAAAGATATGAAATATTTACATATGATAGTTTCATGAAACGTATTAATGAAAAATATAATGATAAGATTGTAGAGAATAAGGTAATTATTATAGATGAAGCACATAATATTAGAAGTACAAATAATAAAGAAAAAGGAACTTATAGTACTCTAAAAAAAATATTAGAAAAAGGAAATAATAATAGATTAATATTATTATCAGCAACACCTATGTATAATGAACCGAGAGATATATTAGACCTCTTTAATTTAATGCTAATAAATGATAAACGCGATAATATTTTAAAAGAATATTATAAAGTATTTAATAATAATAATAAATTTAAATTCGATGATAAAACAAAAATATTAATAAAACTATTATCATCTAATTACATTTCATATTTAAAAGGTAAAAATCCATTTACATTTGCATTAAAATTAAAAGCATCATATAATAGTAATATAAAAATATTAAAAACAGAACCTTCTAAAGACCCTTCAAATAATCCTATATCTACGAAAGAATTAGGATGGCTTGAATATATAACTGATGATATTGTAATTTCAAATCTTGGAATATATCAAAAAAATAAGATTGATAAATTAAAAAATGTAATAAATAAAATAAACTATAATAATGTTGAGGAAAATGATGAGAATGAATTAAACGACGATTTAGATGATAAATCTCAAGGTACTCAAGGAGTACAAAATCAAAATATGAAATTATTACAACCTATGAATATTGTATACGATAATGATATAGGTAAAATGGGTTTTAATACATTTTTTAGAAATGTTGAAGGTACAGCGAGTATATCAGTAAAATATGCTGAAAAATATAATAATGCCTTATATCCAACAGAAGAATATTTAGGAAAATATTCGGGTAAATTTCTAAACATTTGTAATATAATTAGAAAGTCAGAAGGAATAGTAGTTATATATTCAAGATTTGCGTGGGCAGGTATAATACCTCTGGCAATTTGTTTAGAACATTTAGGTTATTCTCGGGAGGGTACAAATAATATATTGAAAAATCCCGATATTGTTAAAGATAAACCCATATATAAAGACGTAAGTAATCCAAAATACTGTATATTGACGAGTGATAAAAAGGAAATTATGGGTTCAACTACTATAAATAATTTAATAAAGAAAATTAATAATGATAAAAATATAAATGGAAAGGATATTAAGGTTATATTAATAACACAAGTCGCGAGCGAAGGACTCAGTTTTTATAATGCTCGCGAAATTCATTTAATAGAACCTTGGTATCATTTTAATAGACCTGACCAAATTATAGGAAGAGGCATACGTAATTGTAGACATCAAAATTTACCATTTGAAAAACGAAATGTTACTGTATTTATGCATGCTAGTGCTAACGATGACAAAGATGATATTAATACAGAAACAATAGATATACATGCTCTAAGAATATCTACGCGAAAATATATAGAAAGTAAGGAAATAGATAAGATAATATCTAATAATTCTATTGATTGCTCTTTAATGAAAAATCTCAATTATTTTCCTAAAAATATATTTGAAATGGGAAAAGTTGATATATTGACATCGCAAGGAAATAAAATAAAATATGAATTAGGTGATAATATAAATTTAGAACCTTCATGTGGCAATGAAAAAGATAATAATCGTGATACTCGTGATACTCGTGATAAATCAGGATATAGAAGTGATGTCTATAAACATCTTTTAAAAAGAACTAAGAATATTATTAGAGAAAAAATAATAAAATTAATACAAGATAATATATATTATATATCATATGAGGATCTTATAAAAGGCATTGATGTAGATAAAGAAATTATAATATATGCTATAAATAATTCTGTAAGACCTAATATATTAATAGAAAATTACTACATAGAACATCATAATAACGGAATTAAAATAACAATTATAAATGATGAAGTTAATAAAATTGAAAAAATTAAAATAAAGATAGATGAACAAGATTTAAAAGAAGATATTGTAAGTAATTTCGAAGAAAAAATGAATGAAAATATAGATAATATATTGAAATTGATAGATATTAATTATGATAATATAATTAGTACTACAATTTCTATATATTTTAATTTAAATGACAAAAAATTCAAATTTTTACTTGAATATATTATAACTAATTATAGCAACTTAAAAGAAAAAAATATATTATATATTGTTAAGTGTTTAGATTCACAAGGTATCTTAATTAGGAAAAAAGATATGCTTTCTTATAATAAGTATAATAATCAAGATTATATAGGATATATTAATATATATAATGTAGAATCAAAAGATCGTGAAGATATTAATAATCTAGATATATCACTATATAATAATATAGAAAAGAAATGGGTAGAATCATTGACAATTACACAACAAAAAGAATTTTCTAAAAATCGCAGTAATGATATAATGACAATACCTGAAAATATGGAATTAGAAGAAATGCCATGGGGTATTATAGAACCCCAATATTTTAAGAAGGAAAATATAATTAAAAATAATTTTAAAATATTCTCTACAGATGCTATAGTAGGTAAAGGAAAAAAAATAGGTCGTGTGTGTTCATTTTATAATAAAAAAGAGCAACATACTTTTATTAAACAATTAGAGAAGGATAAGATATCTGTTAAAAACTTTAAAGATATAAAAGATTTATTATGTAAACATATAGCATATAAATTAATGGAAAATAAAAAATTAATATTATTACCACTATTTAAACCCTTGAAGATTTAGATATATTATATCATTATAATACCATTATTTTTATTATATATAATATTTTTATTATTGTAAACAACACATTTATCAAATAAGAAAGATATAAATAATACAGTTGACTTATTAAAACGGTTATTCGCAATTCCAGACATTATTTCAGCACTCTTAGTTATACCAAAAACTTTATTGAATTCTTTAGAAGATACAAAATTTATTATTTTTTCTCTTACATCATCTCTAAATGTTTCATATGTCTGCGATTCTTCTAAAATAATTTTCATAGGACTATTTATATTTTTTTTAACCTTATTATTAACTTTATTAACTTTATTAGGATTATTAGGATTATTAGGATTATTAGGATTATTAGGGTTAACTCTATCTACTACAATAGTAGATATCTTATCTACAGGGATATCATTAATATCTAATTCTACAGGGACAACCTGATTTCTATCTTCGAGGATAGAATAATCGCGTTTGTCTACAGGGATATTAGGTTTAACAATATCTACAGGGATAATAGCGTTAACTCTATCTACCATTTCAAAGCGTATATTATCTACAGGGATATCATTAATATCTAATTCTACAGGGACAACCCGATTTCTATCTTCGAGGATAGAATAATCGCGTTTGTCTACAGGGATATTAGGTTTAACAATATCTACAGGGATAATATCACTAACTTTATCAATGGTGATAGTAGTATTAAGCGAGTTAACATTAATTCTGTCGGCTATGACAGGAATAACATTAAGAACTTTTGGAATTAAATTGGACTCTTTTTTATTGTATTGACAATACTTATCATATAGAACAGGGTCATTACACTTCCATACTATATTTTTTTTATCTATTGACTCTGGTAATTTATTAGTTAAGATATTTATCATACATTAATATATAATATAATTTATATATCATTTTTTATTTAATTATTTATATTTAATATCTTTTTATGTAATTACATATTCTTCATATGTTAATTCATTTTCTAATATATTTATTGGTATTATGTTATTTTGTTTCATAAACTTCTTTTTAAGCAAATAGAATTTCATACTAGATGAAAATTTCTGTCGTATATTATTATCAACATTATCTTGTTCTATTATTTTATTATTATTATCAACATCTTTAACACTTATAGTTTCATTAAGAAGACTTTTCATTAATTCATATTTAGTAATTTCATTTTGAGATTTAATACAAAATAATATATAATTATTAAGTTTTTTGAGTGTTTCTTCATTTAACCAATTAAGATTAATAAAAACGCCATTATTATTTTTCGTATAATTTTCACCAGTTTCTAATATTATTTTGAACAACTCTATAATTTCTACATTAGTTAACTTATTTACACTGTTTTGTATATTTTTGCATAATTCTTTTTTATTCATTATATATAATAATTATATAATTCTATTTATATAATTCTATTTATATAATATCATTTATATAATATCATTTATTATTCTGCAAAATCATCATATTCAGCATAAGATTCATCCTCATCTATATCATCTTCATCTATGTCGTCTTCTAATTCATCATCTTCTTCTTCATCTTCGTCTTCATCTTCCTCAATATCATCATCAAATTCTAAACCACCTATAATTTTAGTACTTTTACCTTTGTTTAACTTGTAATTATTACCTTCATCATCTTCATCTTCTTCATCTTCGTCATTAAACATTTCTATTCCATCATAATTATTATCATCTATTTCAGAATTATCTTCTTCATCTATAGATAAATTATCATCATCTATCTCTTGAACTTGAATAATATCATCTTTATCTTTAATTATTTTACCTATAATAGATATCATTTTATCATATAAGGTAAACTTTTTACCACATACTTGAACATTAACATGGTCGCCTATATTAATATTATCAATATTAACATCAGATTGTATTCCTGATGTAATTTTGGGTATAATCACTTCTAAAATAGCCATATCTTCGTATATTCCGATTGCTCTTAATCCTAAATTATTCTTTGCTTTAACCTCACATTTAATAATAGAATCCTGTACTGGATTACATATTTCTGCTACGCAACTTAAATCAAATGCTATATTACCATTTAAATGTGATTCTTTAAAATATCCTGCTGAACGTTTTATAATCTTAATACTATCTTTTTTAATATAACCATGCTTACTACAACAGTTCTCTAATGTGCTTCTAACTTTATTATAAACTATTGAATCAAAACCTTCTGTCATTTCTGAAGGAACAAGGATAATAGTAGTATTGAACTTAATAGGCATAAACATTTTATTAATAGGCATTTATAAATATGTTATTAATCTATAAGAATATATCATTTTTTTATTTATATATTAAAAATTGATATATAAAATCTATAATATCTATATTTATTAGAGAATATACATAATGGAAATATCAAAAGATGATGAAATATTTTCAATTATAGATACACATACTTCGCTAAATCAAGAAAATAGTTGCGAATGTTTAATTAAATTAACTAATTCAGGAGAATGGACGGAAAAAGAGTTTGCTAATTTTATAAATGTAATGAAGACAGAAGAATATGATGAAAATATAGATAGACAAACATTGGAAGTAATAACAGAAGATATTATATTAGAAATACGCGAAAATAGTAATATATCAAAATATTTGCGAAATCCTACATATATAAATTATAAGGATACTAATATATCTTTTTATAAATATAAGATTCTTTTAAAAAATAATTACGATAACTTATTTAATTCTAACTTATTATTTAAATCAACTGTAAAAAAAACTATTGATAAAGAGAATATATCTGATAATTGGAATGATAAGAAAAAATTCTTTAAAATTAATAAACGTATATTTTATACAGATAAAAAAACGAATATCCGTTTTATTGCGAATATTTGCAAATGCAATAAATATGATTATGAAGATACAGGAATTGAAGAATTACATAATAATATAGTAAGTTCTAAGATTATTAAATCTTCCCGAAAATATGAGTTTTATATAGATATAACAAATGCTTCCAAAGATAATATATTACACTCTTTAATTAAAATGGAACAGTCGTTATATCTTACACCCTTTATAATATCTAAAAAACAACAGAATGATGTTATAATAAAATATTCGGGTCTCGTTTCTAAAGATATTAGTATGCGTTATAATTATAATAATCGTAATAAAAAACAAGATATAAATAAACCCGTTCTTTTAACCCCTAAACCTGTTACTTTGGAAAAAATTAATATTTTAGAACCAGACGAATATACAGGAATTAGTATTTTATCAGAATATACAGTAACAGAAAAAGCCGATGGAGAACGATTATTGATGTTCATAGATGATGTTGGAAATATATTTTTAATTGATAATACTTATATTGTGATTGATACAGGACTTCATTCTACAAAGGAATTATATAATTCATTAATTGATGGCGAATTTATATCTTGTGATAAAAGAACAGATAAATCTAATACAGGATTATTTGCCGCCTTTGATATATATTATTATGGTGGTAAAAAAATCACAAGTCTTCCGCTTATTGAAGATGAATCAAGCGAAAATAGTCGTTATAAATATTTAGTAAATACTAAAAAAAATATTAAATCAAGGGATACTAATAATTCTATTGATTATATCGTAAAAGAGCATTTGTATAGTAAAAATATATTAGAAGATTGTGATAGTATATTAAAAAAAACATCTAAATATTCTTATAGTATAGATGGTTTAATATTTACACCGGCAAAATTAGCGTTATTATCTTATTATAATAATAAACCTGTAGAAATAACTGAGAAACTCAAGTGGGATAGAGTATTTAAATGGAAACCACCCGAACAAAACTCGATAGATTTTTTCGCAAAGTTTGAAAATATTATTACGATAGAAGGTGAGAAATATAGAGAGATATCTCTAATGGTAGGATATAATTCTAAACAATATGGAAAATATACTATAAATGAAGCGTTGCGTCAAATATACGATGAAGAATATAGAAAAATAAATAATGAACAGAACTATAAATATAGTTTAAAATTATTTAAACCTGCTAAATATTATTCGGTGGGTGTAGAAAAATCCTATATAAAATTAAATTCACACGACGAAGCACGTTGTGAAAGTGGAGAATTGATTGATGGTGACAAAATTATTGAATACCGATATTTATTAGATGAAAATATAAATCCTTCAATGCGATGGATTCCTATGCGTTTGCGAGAAGATAAAATGAGAATATATAATACTACAAATGAAATTTCAAAAACGGCCAATGATTATTCAGTCGCTATAAATATATGGGATTCCATACATAATCCTGTTACAGAAAGTATTATTCGTGGAAAAACACCTACTATAAAAATGGATATAAACAATGAATTATTACAAGCAGATGATATATATTATTCGCGAAAAATTAATAGAGTTGAATTATTATCTGTAAGTATGCAACAGTTTCATAATATTTGTATTAAAAATATGTTATATGCTGAAAGAAAAAATAAAGGATATTTGTTAGAATTAGCATGTGGCGAAGGCGGAGATATGAATAGATGGGTAAATAATGATTATAAATTTGTTCTAGGAATAGATTATGTTAAATATGGAATATATAATACTGAATCAGGTGCTTATAGTCGTCTTATTAATAAAAGGGTTGAATACTTTAATAATAAATATAAAAAGTTTCCATTAAGATTTCCAGATATTGTATATGCCGCAGGAGATTGTGGTAAATCAATAATTAACGGAGAATGTTCATTATCTATAGATGATCAAGAAAGTGCTAATATTTTGCAATTAGTTTTAAATAAAAAAGGGGCGAATGTTCCTAATTATTATAAACATATTGTTGGAAAAGGTGCTAATGGTTTTGACATTTGTTCGTGTATGTTTGCTATTCATTATTTCTTTGAAACTGAAGATAAAATAAATGGATTTTTAAATAATGTTAGAACTATGTTGAAACAAGGAGGTGAATTTGTATGTACATTTATGGATGGTAAAAGTGTAGTTGATGCTATAAATGCTAATGGTGGTGATATGGTAGAAGGGCGTAAAAAACTGAATAAATATAATGAGGATAAGGGTGTTCCTCTATGGGCAATTATTAGAAGATATGAAAAAGATATTGAAACTGACTTTAAAAAGAAGGTAGATGTTTATATAGAAGCGACTAAAAAATTTATTCCTGAATTCATTGTTAATTTTGATGTGCTTATTAGAAAATGTAAGGAATATAATCTTGAATTAGTTGAAAGCGAATTATTCTCTCAAACATTTAATAAAATTAAATCTAAATATTTAGATATTAATGTGAAAAAGAATAATATATATAATATTATTACTGACCTCGATAAAGAAGAAGAACTTAAACAGTTCAGTTTCTTTAACCGTTGGTGTATATTTAAGAAAGTGTAGTCATAGAGTAAGATATCCGATATTATTAGCACCCCCTTATATACAATCGTATAACCTTGAGACAACCAATAATTTACTATTTTTTAATTTTAGAATTTGAGTACATAACTTTATATTTTCTAATATTTCAAAAGTTTTTTATAAATTTCTAAATAAATAAAGTTATGTACTCAATTTTTATTTTGATATTTTTGAAAGATTCTTGGTTGTATGGACATTTTGCTAATACCTTCTTTTCTTCTAATAAATCAACATCATCTTCAAAAACTTATAATGATCATTAACATCAAAAAATGTGTTATGTGTGGTAAATACGGTCATTATGAAACAAATTGTTATTACTTTTAGTATGGAAAAATTCTATATCATTATAATTATCATTTATAATATAATTTATTTTACTCGCTTTCTAATATTTCATAAGTTATAGTAAATGCCTTATTCGTATATAAGACATTATTTATTTTTATAGTTATAATTAAGATGATATTATTTTATAGTGCGGAATGTAATCATAGTAAAATGTTGTTAGATAATGTTACAAGATATGATAAAGAAAAGAAAATAAAATTAGTACCTATAGATGAATTAAAAAAACAAAATATTAATGTTGAAAAAAAAATACATACAATACCTGCGTTTATGATACTTCCAAGTAAAGAATTATTATTCGGCAAAGATGTATTTGATTATTTATTATTACCTGGAAGAGGAATATTATGTAATAGTCAAAATACTAGATTAGATAAAAATATAACAGATAATAAATCTGTTATAGATAGTTCTATAAAACCTATGGAAAATATTAATAATGAAAATGACCCATCGGCATTTGCTCTTAATAGTTCAAAATTATCAGATAATTTTTCAACAATAGAAGATAATGAAGGTAATAATATATGTAATGATAAAAATTATAATTGGGATTTTATAAATAATGATAAAAATATTACTGATGGTATATCTAATATTAATGTTAATTATGATGATAATAAAAAATCTTCAATGCCTTCTATAGAACAACTTATGAAAGAAAGAGATAATTTAAAATTATAAATATATATAAGGAATATTAAATATATTTTACTATAGAGATAATGTCAAATCAATATGTATTTAATCAATATTACATAGATTTTATTAAAAGATTAAAACAGGCAGCAAAGAAGATGAAAGAAGATAATAGCGAGAATGTAGAAGATGAAAATATAGAAAACCAAAGAGAAAAGAATTATTTATTTGCCAAAAAAATAATTAAAAGTATAAAGTCTAATTATGTTACTTTTGATAAATCTTCTGACGAATATATTAAATATATCAATTCTCTTCCAGAAAATTTTTGGACTTCTTATGCTGATGCTGAGGAAAGTACAATAGATGATTGGTTTGATTTAGATGATGTTAAAGATGTTGAGATATTTACTAATATTAGTATAAAAAATATTCAAAAATTAATAAATGACAACTTCTTATGTCATCATTTTCTAACAGTATTCTATTTATTCAAGAATGATTTAAGTGACGAAGATGTTAAGAAATATATTAAAATATTTCAGGAATCAATGAGCGAAGAACTATTAAATGAAATTGAAAATGATAAAAATAAAAAAATAATTACTCGACTAAACTCTTTGAAAAATAAGAATATTAAAGATAAAACTAATATAAATATGGCTGGTATGGAAGATACTATGTTGGGAAAATTGGCGAAAGAAATATTAGAAGATGTTGATGTTGATAAATTACAAAAATCTATTGGTGATAATGGCGATATTCTTAAGGCAATTGGAGATCCTAATAGTGGTTTTAGCGATTTAATTTCAAATGTAAGCAGAAAAATGGCTACTAAAATATCTAGCGGCGAATTAAAACAAGAAAATCTTTTACAAGATGCCATGAAATTTGCTTCTGCTATGCCCGGTATGTTTGGAAATCAAGGTGGTGGAGGATTTTCGGGTGCTCCTGGTGCTCCTGGTTCATCGGGTACTCCTGGTTCATCGGGTGCTCCCGATATGGCTTCTATGATGAAAATGATGGGTGCTATGATGAATAACAAAGAGGGTATGGAAGCATTTGGAAATATGATGAATCCCAAAGGAAAAAAGAAAGATACTCGAACAACCTTTAATAAAAATGCCTATAGAAAATCTTTAGCAATAAATAGATTAAAAAGTAAATTAGATAGAAAAAGCAAAGAAAGTGAATAAAAATAATATAGATATTAGAATAAGAATAATAATAATGTTTTGGTTAGATAATTTGAATGAATTATTTAATCCTATTTTATACCCTAATATGAATATGACAATAGATGAAAAAATCAATGCTATAATAAGATTAATACTGTTTACAGGTATTATAGCAACATTAATATTCAATGATTCTCGGTATATATTATTTATATTTATAATTATGTTAATTTCTATATTAATATACAATTATCAAATGGATAAAAATAAAATAATAGAAAAATATCTAAATGATAATGATTTGGATATTATTAATTCTGAAAAATGTGTTAAACCGACACAAGACAACCCTTTTATGAACCCGAGTTTAATTGGTTATAATAAAAATTACGAATCGTGTTCTATTGAAAATAAAAAAATAAAGGAGAATATAGACCACTATTTTAATAGTAATGTTTTTAGAGAAACTGATGATTTATATGATAAATCATTATTAGATAGACAGTTTTATACAGTTCCTTCAACTACTATACCAAATAATAGGGAAAAATTAACATCCTGGTTATATGAAAGAGGACCTTCGTGTAAAGAGAATAATGGCGAACAATGTTATAATAATTTATACAATAATATCAAGAATACCGCTCATTTTTAGATATATATTATAATAAGATTTTTTTTCTGTATTTATATTTAGTAAAAGTCAGTATATAAATAATATAATTATTATATAAATAATAATGATAAAAAAAACGAGTTTAAAGTTTGATATCGAGGTTAACGAGGATAATACAGCATCAAAGGAAATAGAATATATGAACTATTCTAAAAACAGCGATAACATAGAGAACTTACTTACCTATAAAAATATAATTAGATATGATGCTTATGGTAATAAATGTGAGAATAACGAAACATTTAATAAGATTAAAAAGAATGATGAAATTATTGACGAAATAGTTGGAAATAGTGCTAATAATAATGATTGGAAAATTTTACAATTTAAGAATCATGTATTAGAAAAAGATTATAGTAAAATTTATGATAATATTAAATTAGATATAAATTATGATATTATTAAAAATTGCGAAGATAAAAAATACATAGTAGATAAATAAATTATTTATTTATTATTAAAATATAGATAATGGAAAATAATATTTTTGATAGTACAACAAATATATGTTCTGATGATTGTTGGAAAAATGCTAAAGAAATAAATAATAATAGAATAGAAGGTTATAATATATATCCTACTAATTTAGTTCCTTGCGAAAGTCCCTTCGTTAGAATGACAGATATGTATTTAAATCATCCTAATTTAAGAGGCCGTCCTGGATATGGTTTAGCGGACGATTGTTTAATAGATAAATATTCTATGTTAAGAAACGATCCTTCGTCTATGACACAAGACAGATGTCGTATACAATTAAATAACAGAATTTTTACATCTGGACCAAATCTAAGATGCGGTAAAACAGATATAGGAGGTGAATTAGAATTAATAGAAGGAAAGGATACAAATAATGTTAGATGTAAAAAACAGATTATGGAAGAAGAAATGAATAATTTTATGCCTTTATTAGATTGTGTAAAAGATATTCAAAGACCCGAAAATATAGTTCCTAATTGGACTAACGGTGGTGAAGATACACGTTCATATATTCATAGAACAGAATTTAATAAAAATTGTAATTGGATAGGAAGAAATAAAAACTTTTCTATATAATATAGGAGAGTATATGAGTTTTAATAGAACAACGTATGATAATTGTTCGTATAAGCAAGAATTACAAGGTAATGTAAGTACTTTAAGTTATTTATTATCGCCTTACAGATATGAGCATGAAAATAAATGTAGACATCAATTAGGTTTCTTAGGCGGAACAGTTGTTTCACATATTCAAGGAAATCTCGTTGATTTAGATAGTGAATTAAGAGGACAAACAAGAATAATATCAAAATGCGGAACAAATCAATATGTTCCAACTGAAGACGGTATTATTAAAAATGATAAAACACCACCTATAGATACATCGATGCTTCATTTACCCGCGTGTCAATCTATTATGTATCGCGAAGTACCTATGCCCCCTAAAATTAATTATGATAAATGCGGGTAAATGGTAATATATTATTAAAACATTATTAATAAAAGTTTTTTTTATATTAATATTAATCTTAATATTAACATAAATTACCTAAATAGTTTACAAAAAAGTACCATATTAAATATATAGGACCTAACATAAACGCTAAAAAGGCAAATAGTACTCTTAATGCTATATTTTGAATTGTTCCACCCCACGTACATTTATAAGATAAATATGCTGCGGACGCAGAGATAAGAAACGTCGCTATATATAATATTGCTACAAAAATTTTATCTATTAATTCCCATCTATAATAATAATCGGCTTTATAACCCCATAATATCAGATAAAGTTTTTCAATTGTAGTGTATGAAAAATCTTGTTCATCATAACTATTTAGATTAGCCGGTATACTAAATGGTATATTAGAAAACTTCTCATTTTTTAATAAAAAAAAAGGCGCTAATAAAATTATTAACATATCTATTTATTTATGTATAAAATAATATATTATTTTATTAGATATGAACCAATTTATAGATACAAGATTAAATTATGATAGTTGTAGTTATAAAGAAAAACTAAGAAGAACCGTAGGACCTGGATTATACCAATTAGATTCTCCATCAAATGACTGTTTTGAATGCTATAGAGATGTGCCCGCAGATCCTGCTCTAAGATATCAATCATACGGACATAATACATGTAGTATGAAAAAAGCAGTCGATGATTCGAGTGAATTATTAGGTTTAAATTATAAAAATACTAAATGTAATGACCAAGAATATACTCCAGGAAAATATGTTAAATCAGGTTGTGATATAACTGGTAATACTGAACCAAGAGAATGTATGGTTCCTCGCGAAGATACGCGATTATCTAATCCTCCGTGTACTCTCAAAGAAACGGGTATTAATAGATGGGAATGGATGTGTTATGATCCGCAAGATAAAGCAATAGAAGATTTTGATAGAATACCTGTAAATTATAGAATGGTCGCTAAAGATAATCATATTCCTTGTATAGAAAAACCCCAAGACCAATCTGTATTTTTTCCAAATAGCAAGGAGAATAATAATAATTTAGAATCATGGAAAAATAATAATAAAATGAATAAATTATATACTCCAGGATATCCTGAAGGTTCTATGTATACTGGTGTATCTTGTAATAGATAACAAGTATACATATTAATGTATATCTTTTGTTGTATTTTTTATCCTTCATTCATTAGAGATAAAGAATGGATTTACATTTAGATATACCATCAATGAATAATATATATGATTCTACATATTGGGAAAAAGTCAAAAAAGACGAACAAAATAGAAGTAATAAAATGTATGAATGTTCTAAAAAACCATATGAAACTGGTGTAGTATCTAAAACATCAGGTTCTGGAATGTTTAAACGTCAATTTTATTCAGAGATTAATGAGAATGAAAATGAAAATACAAATGATAATTTAAATGATTATACATATTCTCTAACAGGTGAAAGAATTCCTCTATCATCTTTTTCTCATAATAATATGACACCATTTTTAAAGAAAAATGTAACACAAAATACTAATATTGAAAAAATGTCTCCTATATTAGATAATTTGACAGGTAATAATTCTTTAAAAAAAGGGAAAACAGAAGTTCCATGTATGTTTAAACCTTCTATGAATTCTGGTGGAAATATATGTGGAATGAAAAATAATGATGATTTTTTTAAATCAAGAATAGAATTAACAGATGTAGCAAATAATTTTTTTCCTATTGAGAAAATTCGCGTAGGTCCTGGTTTAAATCAAGGTTTTGGGAGTGAAAGTA
>Ga0209230_10000211_pt1 | contig 22139 bp, 24 predicted proteins | sample LakOntMetagenome_FD_187467 | JGI IMG/M metagenome (GOLD analysis project Ga0209230, IMG submission 187467) | Freshwater and sediment microbial communities from Lake Ontario - Sta 18 epilimnion Metagenome (SPAdes) (version 2) | ecosystem: Environmental > Aquatic > Freshwater > Lentic | place... | reverse complement strand
GACGTAATACAACATTGCATTTAATATCATTAATACATAATACAATAGTCGTATGACTATAAATATCATCTGATTCCATCTTCTATGCACAAAGATGTAATAAAGAACTCAAATTTTGTGATTATTATAAATTATTAACATTAGATAGATATGACATCAAGAACAGGATTGGTTTCATTATATAATGAAATGGAAACATCATCATCTTCATCTTCAACGATTAGTCCTGAATCTCGTAATGAGTTATCAGAAGCATTAGATAATATGAGATTATCTTCTAACTCTTCATTTGACCCATCATCTGCTTCATCTTCTTCTGGTACAAAGAAAAAAGAAGATGAAGATGTTAAGGCACAAAGACGTGTTTTGCGTATTATAGAACACGAAATAAATAAAGCAAGTAATAATATTTTACTTCATATTAAATATATATCAAGTCCATTACGGTTATATTTGAAATCACAATTACAAACAAGTACACTAAATCAAAGAATTGAATTAGTAAATACAATTAAAATTTCTGATAAAGTAAAACAAGATTTAGTATCCGATTGGAAAGTTGAAGATTCATTTGGTCTTAAGATGCTTGTGAAAATATATCGTATGTCTCAAAATATATTCCCTGTATTTAAGTCACACGAAGAATTTATGCAATATATGAAACCGGGTTATGTAAATGACATAAACCCAATGAGAAAACAAATTACCTATTATTTGTTTCATAATGTAATGAATCCAGGTGCTATTTATTATATTGCAGGACAAGCAATTCCATTAGAACATAATATGCATAGTTGGGTTGATAACTTTATGTATGATTATATGGATGATTTAGAAGAGGTTGGATTTGATATTTCAGATATTCGGAAACAATTGGTTAATAAATTAGCATTTGAATTAAACATTTATGCATCTATATTATTGAAGAAACAAATCACATTTAAATATACAAATAATTCAGTTGTAAAATATGATGCAGAACATTTAATAAAAGAACTACATCGTATGTTTGCCGGAAATCCAAATACAACTATTATGTCAGAACAAATGATGTATTGGATGACAACAGATGAAGATTTATCTCAAGGAAAAAGAGTAGTGAAAGGTGGTCGTCGTAAAAAATGATTTAATTAAATATACATTACAATAACAATGATGTCTAATATATTTGAACTAACGGCTTTTATGAATCCAACGAATCCAATAATACGATGGCTTTGGTTGGCAAGTGATGGGTCGGTTGGCTATACGGAAGATGATTATATGAAAAATATGTCTCAATATAAATTTATAAGACCTGAATGGAATATAAATACGATTCATAATGCAATTAAATACATAACGGAATACATAGACACGGACTGTATTATATTAAAACTACAAGCAGAATATAATGAAATAGAACTTAAATTCAATATAAGACATATCTCTACATACATACCAATGAATATAAAGGTATCAATTAATGATTTTGAAAAAGAATTAAGTGAAAATGTATTATCCAGAAGTTTGTTAGATAAAATGAATATGATATAATCTTCTTTATATGATAATAGAGGAATATATGCAACGCGATTATTGCAAATATGAATTAGAAACTTGTATATCAACAACCCAAGGTGCATTAAAATGTTTAAAAGATAAACCTAAAAAAATAGATGACAATTGGCATTTAAAAGCATTAGATGGTAATGGATATCCTTATTCTATAATTGGTTCATCTCTTCCTAATTTACAAAAAAGTGCTACATTCGCAGAAGGAAGACCTGAATGGGGTGCTCAAAGGTTTGCTGAAGCATTCACAAATTATCAAGGAAAGCCAAATCGTCCTTTATTTGATAAAGGTGATATGTTATAGAATATTTACAGTTAAAATACCTAATTCATTGTAATCTGTATTTTCATAACGATTATTTGCAAATATATGAGGTTTTAGATGAATGAGTGTTTTACGAAAGGATAAATCGTCATCAATAGAAATCATAGCAGAATCAACCCATTTCATTGAACCAATAATTGCTACTCTTTCTTTTGCAACCGATTTACATATACGATTATTTTTAAGTTGTAGTTGTTTGTCATTATAAACAATTACATATAGACGGTCGCCCAAGATTTTTGCTTTTTTAATAAATTCTATATCCATTGATGTAAGTGGATCAAATTCTCCAGCAATGCAAACAATTTTCATTCTATTATTAAATAATGTCTATTGCTTAATATAGTGTCCTTACATTAACGATATACCCTTACATTAACATATTAACGACGTACCCCATTTTCATAATGTTCTATAAACCATTCAATTGTTTTTACGAGTTTTTCTTCAAAATTAGAAAATACTAATTGTTCACCCATTGCCTCTTTTAATAGTTTGTTTGAAGCAGTCTTCTTAGATTGTCCTTCTGGAAATAAAGTATCAAATTCTAATTTATTCTCATAATTCATTGTATTTGCAATAATATGAGCTACTTTCTCAATCGTAATCTCATCTTCTTCATCGGGTGCACAAATATACTTTTCGTGTGGTTCAATACAATGTTTATTAACAGCCCATTCAATAATAGATGCCATATCTCCATTATATAGGAATTGACGAACTGCTTTACCTGAACCAGCAACTACAAATGGTTTATCGGATTGCTTAGCGAGGTAACATTTATGAATGAGTGCAGGAATAACGTGAGCATCATCAATGTTAAAATTATCATACGGTCCATATAAGTTTGTAGGGATTAAACAAATGGTTTCAAGAGAAGATAATCTGGTATGAAGTTCAAGCATTCGCTTAGCCATTGCATAACCTTCGTTACTTGGATGAGATGGACCTAAATGAATCATATATTCTGTAAGTGGTAATGCAGGAGCTGGTTCAGGGAATATACAAGTTGATAAAATTGCAATAAAACGCTGAACACCAATTTCTTCACTTGCATTCATTACATTTAGGTTTATTTTCATATTATCCACATACATACGTTCATTATGATTAATATTATTATACAATCCTCCTACACGGGCAGCTAAATGAACTACCATCGTTGGGTCAACCTTTTTAAAGTATTCTAAGGTTGCAACTTCATCTAATAGATTTACATCGGTTGAACCAGCAAAAAACCATTCATCTTTAGAAAATACAACTTTGTCCTGAAGTGCACGACCAATTAAACCTGTACCTCCAGTTACAAGAATACGCATTATACATTTATCAACATTAAACCTTATATCAAAAATATATATACATATAATAGATGCCATCACACAATCTTGCTGAACGAGTAAAAGGTATATTTGGAAAAAAGACACCAGTTGCACAGAAATATGCAGTTAAAAGTAGCAGTAGTTCAAGCACAGGAATTGATTTAGGTGAGATTATATTAGAAGAATCTCCATTAACACCAGAACAACAAGAAATAGCTGATAAACAAAGAAATGAAAGAGCATGGAGTATTTTTAAACAACATAGCTTACAAAAACTTAAAAACAAAAATGAATTTAAAGGCTTAGAAAATATAGAACCTACAAAAAGTGCTTATAATAGATATGAACTTCCATTTAAATTACAAGATAAATCCGAATATAATGTTATTATTTTTCGTGATATAGAATGGTTTGCTAAAGAAGATACACTTTATAAACCAATTAATGAAAAGAAACTTTCAATTTATATTGAAAATGTAGCAAGTAAAGAATGGATATTATCCTTATCCATTTCAAGAATTTCTCCAAATATTCAAATATCATATACTGAATCTGTTCCCGGATATTATCATTGGAAGGCAGAATCTTCAAAAAATAAACAACAACTTCTAAAAGTTTGCATGATTATTATTCGTAAATTCTTTAATCCTGCAAATTTATTCTCAGAATATGATTATAAAAAAAGACCAGTCACAGTTAATTTATATACCAATACTGCAAATCTACCAATTGTAGTTATTAAAAAAGAGATATTGACTGGTAATTATTATACTCGTGAACAAGAAATAAATATTAAAGATTATATGAATGAATTAAAAGAAGAGGAAAAGACTGAAACACCTGAACAAATTGCACTAAATATTGCTAAAGCGAATTCATATAGTAATTATTTAAGAACAAAAGAATGGGATGAATCTATTTTAGGTGTAAAACCTCAATGGGCTGGTGCTAAAAAACGTAGAGTTACAAAGAAGAAATAGGGATTTAAACATAAGTTCCCATATTATTTTTATTAGATGAATATTGCATTCATTACAGGAATTAATGGTCAAGATGGTAGTTATTTGTCAGAATATTTATTAGATAAAGGATACTATGTCTTTGGTATTCTTCGTCGTATGTCTTTAATGAATACAGAACGCATAGACCATATTATTTCTCAAAATAATCCAAAGTTTAAATGTAATTATGGTGATGTGACGGATTCAACGTCTCTTTATAGAAATTTGGATGATATAATTAAAGGATTCCCAGACTCAAGATTAGAGATATATCATTTGGCAGCTCAAAGTCACGTTCGTGTATCATTTGATATGCCAGAATATACTTCAGATGTAGACGCCATAGGAACACTTAAAGTATTAGAAGCATGTCGTAATATTAGAGATACCTATAAATTAACAAACGACCAATTGAGAGTATATGTTGCTTGTACGTCTGAACTTTATGGTGATGTATTGGAAATTCCACAAACAGAGACAACACCTTTTAATCCAAGGTCACCTTATGCTATTGCAAAACAATTTGCATTTTATATGAGTAAGAATTATCGGGAAGCATATAATATGTATGTAAGTTGTGGTATTTTATTTAACCACGAGTCGCCTCGTCGTGGCTTTAATTTCGTTACTCGTAAAATAACAATTGGTCTTGGTAAAATAATTGCAAATAAACAAGAATGCATTGAAATGGGTAATATAGATTCTGTAAGAGATTGGGGACACGCAAGAGATTATGTGGAAGCAATGCAAATGATGTTACAATGTGATAAAGCAGATGATTTTGTAATTGCAACAAACGAAACACATACAGTAAGAGAATTTATTGAAAAGACATTTGCATTAAAAGGATACGCTTTAACTTGGCAAGGAGATAGTGGTTCAATTAATGAAACAGCTATAGACCAAAATGGTGTCATTCGTATCCGTATTAATGCAAAATATTATCGTCCAACCGAAGTAGCTTATTTACAAGGAAATCCAGCAAAGGCAGTTCAAGCATTTGGTTGGAAACCAAAGACAACGTTTGATGAATTAGTGATAGAAATGGTAAATGCGGATTGTAAATGCGATTGATAAATGCGGATTGTAAATGCGATTGATAACAAATGATATAAGGTATTTTGATATATTATTATCTATAATGCCAAATTATAAGCCATCATTGGCATTAAGATTAAAAGCAAATACAATATCTGCATTAGAACAATGTCCTGTATTTCAGTATGGTGGATTTTGGGATGTATTTTATCAACCACCTGAAGAAAGTAGTTTAAGATGTTTATTTCGTTATTTGTTTTCAAACTTGGGAATTAAAAAGAAAGTAACCATTATCAGTGTACACGGAGGAGTTGCAAATTTAACGAGTTTACCTCGTCAAGATGACAGTATTATGGTACAGTTTAGTGGAGAAATGTTTAATGTCAATACAGAATGGTTTGATGTTAATTTAGTAATGGCAGATGAAAATTTAAATAAGAATGTTATTCCAATTATTAATTTTGCAACAAATGCACACGAGTTTGATTTATGGCATTTAACAATGCAACCACGAGTTTTATATCCTCTCTCTAAAAAGGTATTTTGTGCTTTTATAGTCAGCAATGGCTCTTGTACGACACGTAACACAGTTATGAAAAAATTAAGTACATATAAGAAAGTAGATTCAAGTGGACGATATGAAAATAATGTGGGTCATTTAGCGCCTCAGGATGAGACAGAATATGGAGATACATTTCTACCTTATTTGCAAAAATACAAATTTACGCTATGTTTTGAGAATTGCAAGAAAGCAAATTATGTTTCCGAAAAGTTGTTGAATGCATATATTGCAGGAACAATACCAATTTATTGGGGATGTCCGAATGTATTAAAATGGTTTAATCCAAATGCATTTCTATATTTAGAGGATGACACAGAAGAATCAATGAATAAATTGATAGAACGAATCATAGAGTTAGATAAAGATGATACCTTATATGAAAAAATGTATAATGAACCATTGATTAAAGAGATACCAGATATTATGAGATTAGAAACAACTCGTATGAAAATTAAAGAGGTATTAATGAAACAACGACCAGACGCATTCTAAAAATATTTTTCATAATTATATATTAGAACCTCAAAATGAAAGAAGAAGAAGTATATTGCGTTAAATGCAAGAAAAAGCAAATGGCTAAAAACCTAACACACATTGTTCTAAAGAATGGACGCGATGCAATGAAAGGTGAATGCAGCGTTTGCGGTACAAAAGTAATGAAGTTTGTAGCTAAAAAATAGATTATGTTGCGAATTTACGTTTAACGAAATTACGGTCTGCAATAAGACGTTCATGTATGTTTTCGTGATTTTTATTAACCACTGCTAAATAATTCAGGGTACGGAATAGAGAAAGCCAATTACCATTCATATGATGAACAATACGTTCTAATGATTTATGACGGTCGGCTGCGTGTTTATTTTTAATATCGTGGTAACCGAATTCGCCTAATTTAGCATTCGCAATTGGTACATAGACGCGTTCTCCAGTGTGAGTATTGTATAATCCGGCTTTTTCTTTGTTACTTTGACTCTTAATGCAAGCGGCAGGAACATCAACGATTTTACCATTTTTTAAGATACGTTCGTATGCACTACGACGAATTGTTCCTTGAGGACATTTTCTGGGAGAAATATCTGCAGTAACAATCTCAGCACGGCGTTCATTTTCTAACATGCGTTGAATAATAGGTCTATAAACTTCAGATGACTTTAGACCAGTTGAGCTGGTTGCACGAATACAAGCTGATTTTACACGAGTGCCTGATTGTTTAATATAAGCATTACGAACAATTTGACCTTTTTTGCACTCTACCATTTGCTATTATAATACGTTTATAAAAAATCTAAATCATCAATATTACTAAATATATAGCCTTCTTCATGACAATCCCTTAATAAACAGTTAGGTAGCAAAATAAATTCTTCTTTCAAATAGAAATTATTGGTTAAATCTAATAGTTTGATAGTTCTTGGAAGATTTTCTAAATTGAGTGTTTCTAAATAATTTTTGCTTAATATCAATACATTTATTTTATTTGGCTCATTCTTAAAAGATATATCTTTTAAACAATTTTGATTTAAATTTACATATTTGATATTATCAGGTAATATTATATTTAGTAAACAATTGTTTTCACAATTCAGATGTTTCACACTATCTGGTAAAGATATTTTTCTTAAACCAAGAGAACCACAATATACATTTTTTATACCATCCGGAACAACTAAATAATCTAAATAATCACCTGTTATAAGTAATGATTCAATCTTGAAATTTGAAAAATTGAATGAATCAAATATATCTTGAGTTATATGACATAGATGTAATGTTTCTGTTTCAGGATAATAGATAATATGAAATGAATTTTTGTTATCCATTATCTTAAATAGACTATGTTTATACTTAAATATAGTGTGCTGTATTTATATATTATATGTTAATATTTGACACTATTTGGAATGAAATTAATAATATTCGTATCAAAATATTTAAAAAAAATATAAACATTATAAATGGCTCTTTGATTAAATCATTGGAAATATTGAGTAAAGAGTTTGTTAAATCGTGTAAAAAATTTACAATAGATGAACGTGATTTATTTGTAACAAATAATGTTGCAAAGTTATATAAAATACAAGATACATTGATTGGTAAATTTTTTACATTATATATAGAACTACATTATAAAGTTAATTTACGTAAGATATATGATAATATATTTTTCACAGGATTACATATAAGTAAACCAACAACTATATTTACTGTATTACCATCACAAATTCTATCAAAATTAATAAAAGGAATAACTTATTTTAAGGGAGAATATCCAGAGTGGCCTGTTTATCATAGATTAGTATCGTGTGGCAATGCGAAAATAGATTATAAAACTAAATTTAAAATATTAGAATCCGATGCAATTAAAATACAAGACTCTAAAAAAGCAGCATTGAAGAAGTGTTATATTGAGAGATTGATATATGATAAAATATATCAAAATACATTATTTAAACAAGATATAGGACATTTATTGGAAGTACGTAAAATAGAACAATTATTTCAAGATTATTATCCAAATGAACGTATAAATATCCAAATCGCTTATAAAGAATTAATTATACCTACATTTTTATATATAGAAACTACAATAGATGATAAAATGTATACTATAGAAACATATGATAAGGAAACTAATTTATGTACCAAAATATTATATAAAAAATTAAAATTTAGTTCTCCATTTGAAGTGAATAAACAAATGAAAACACAAACCTTTGAAAAAGAAGAACTTTGGAAACCGTATAAACCAAATACAATATAAAAATTGATTTAGGAATTAAATAACATTACAATATAATGTTTCGTGTTATTGGTTTAGTTGGGCGTTCCCGTAGTGGGAAGGATACAGTTGCAGATTATTTGATTCAGAATAATTCAGCTTATAGAAAGGTTCGTTTGGCTCAACCAATCAAAGAAGCCGTTTGTTCTCTATATGGATTTACACCAGACCAAGTAGAAGGACAAGACAAAGAAAATATAGATATTCGTTGGGGTATTACGCCGCGTCAAGCAATGGTTCATATAACTCATAGTTTACGTGAATTTATGGGACACGACTTCTTTAGCAAGAGACTCTTGGATAATCTACCAAACTATCCAATTATTATTCCAGATGTTCGTTATGCCGAAGATATAGAACGTATTCGTTCGTTAGGAGGACTCGTCATTAAAATAGAACGTCCTTATTCAACAAAACATACGTTTGAAGATATGATTGATACTTTAGAAGGGGATTATTTTATAAAGAATGATGGGAATCTGGAAGAATTCTATAAACAAATAGATAGTTGTACGATGATTAAGGTACTTCCTAAAAATGACTTTATTCAAGCATAAATTCTCTCAATATACTTTGGGGTTCAAGTATTGGGATATTCGGTGGTATTCCTTTTTGTAAATTTGAAACATCCAATGTTCCTTTCAAATCTAATGTGAATTCAATGGTTTCTTTTGGGAAATATTCCAATATACTTAATATATGATTTACACCTGTCATAACAATGGTATGATTTGCTACTTTTGATTCTTCTTCAATTAAACTAAATGTATAAATATCCATAAATAGTGAATTGAGTAAAATTAAGAATACTTGGAAGAATTTATATTTTTCAGCTACAAACTTGGAATGAGTATTACGTTTTTGTTCTGCATATTCAAATGCTTCAGAGAAATGCTTATTATTTGTAATAGCGTGATTTATTTTGTTTAATATAATTTTACGAGTTTCTATATTTATATTACGTATACAGTCTTTGATTACATTATCTTGCGAACAACCATATTTAACTAAATAGTCTTTGAACCAATCTTGATAAGGCATATTTGGTTGAATTAGAGACAATAGAAATTCTTTACATTTGGTACGAGTTTTCATAGCATTTTTAAAGAAGTCTTTTTCAAATTGTTTTGCTAAATGGTATGCATATTTATAATTTGTTAAATAATGTTTATCTGCATTTATAAAATTGGCAACAAATGTTTCAAAGTCATAAATGCTAACGAATATTCGGAAAGGTTCATTTAATCTTATATCGGCTAAAACAGGTTTTATATTATCAGGTAATGTTCTTATAGATGAAATCATTAATTTCAAAGGAGATGGTTGGATTATAGATTGTGTTTGTAATAATTTAATATTTGAAATGCTTGCTTCTAAGATAATAGTAATCGTTTCATTTGGATGTTTCTTAGCAAATGTTTCAATCCATTCATTAATATGTGTATGATGAGATGAACCATTTATATGATGATATTCGCCTAAGAAATATATATTATTATGCTTTGCAAAAAGAATAGGACCTTCTAATTTATTTACATTTTTAAACATAAGTTTCTCTATTAATGATATGGTATAATTTAAAGCAACGTTTAAATTTTATAATTTAAAGCAACGTTTAAAATATACCATTTTAAAGCAACACTTCTAACAGGATTTCGGGTGGAATATTAGTTAATAATTCTTTTAAATTTATCATTTGTTCATTAAAATATAAACCTATATTACCATACCAATCAAATATTACTTCAAACCTTTCATCGTTATATATATATTTGTGATTAGTAACTATAGTACTTGAAGTCGTATAAATTATTTTTAATAAATCTTTAATCGTTGTTATTTGAAATGGATACCTCATTGACTTTTTTGCGATTATTCCGATTATCCATTGTTTATATTCGTTATGAGAAGTTATATTGGTTAGATATTTGCGAGCATAACAACGGGATGTTAATGAAGATATAAGTAATTTATAGATTGGCATATCCATTAATTCATAAAGTCCTTTATTTTGCAATAATTCAAATTCTGGAAAGAGTGTATATAATTCAGTATGAATACTAATGGGTTCATTGGATAATCTATCCCAGAATATAGACCAATAGCCTGTATTATCTTTCCATCGGCGAATACATTTACGAACACTGTCTGTACGTACATAATCGCGCGTATCTTTATTAAATATATTAGGATATGCTTGAAATAAACTCATACGAGTTTCTGGTGTAGATAATTTGGCTATTTTTATCAATATGTCGTTTGATATCTCCATAATTTATCTTTGGGGCAATAAGTCTTAAATTGGTAACGAACATCTGAACGACTAATATAAACAAGAGACATATCTATACATTCAAAGTGTTCGTTTAGAATATCCATTGGGAAAAATACATCACATTCGCATTTAGATACAACAACTGTAAGATAAAGTTCACTACATAATGGATGCATCATTGCTTTTTTATAAAGACTTGAACCACCAATTATAAAGACTTCGTCTTCGTGTTTGAGTGATTCTATGACTGTTTCAAATGAATGTGAAAACCATAGAGTATCGGTTTTAGAAGGTGGTAAGGTGGATGATAGTACAATATTTTTGCGACCAATTAATGGTTTGCACCCTATGGATTCCCAAGTATTGCGTCCCATAATTATCGTTTTACCCATAGTCAATTTCCTAAAATGTTTTAAATCCTCTGGAACATGCCACGGAATCGTATTGTTATATCCAATTCCACCTTGTTCATTTATTGCTGCAATGATTGAAAAACGCATTACTTATATGATAAATATGATATTTTTAAATGAATATTTAGAAAATGAATTATTAAACAAATACCCAAACAGCACCTATAGCAATACTATCATTCCATCCTCCAACTGCTAATGTATTTCCATCAGAAGATAATGAATTTTTTGTTTGTTGTGGAGAACCAGTATATCCTGTACCAACGATTTTTGTTCCTGTTTGACTCCATATTAATGCAGAACGATTAAATATCCAAACAGCACCCGTGCTACTATTATCAACTGATCCACCAACTGATAATGTATTTCCATCAGATGATAAGGAAATGGATATTCCTTGTTCTGAAGTACCAACATATCCACTTCCAATTAACTTAGTTCCTTGTTGAGTCCAAGTAGTTCCAGAACGTGTAAATACCCAACTTGCACCTATACTACCATTATCACCATTTCCACCAATAGCTAATGTATTTCCATTAGATGATAATGCAACAGATTGTCCTTGTGTTGAATTACCACTATAACCTGTGCCAATTAATTTAGTTCCTTGTTGAGTCCATGTTGAACCAGAACGTGTAAATACCCAACTTGCACCTATACCTGAATTATCATTTTGTCCTCCAATGGCTAATGTATTTCCATCGACTGATAATGCAACAGACCATCCTTGTCTTGATGCACCACTATATCCAGTTCCAAGTAATTTAGTTCCTTGTTGAGTCCAAGTAGTTCCAGAACGTGTAAATATCCAAACTGCACCATTAGTTGCATTATCAGTATATCCTCCAACTGCTAATGTATTTGAATCAGATGATAATGCAATGGATATTCCTTGAAAAGAATTACCACTATATCCTGTTCCAACTAATTTACTTCCTTGTTGACTCCAATTCGTTCCAGAACGAGTAAATATCCAAGTTGCACCTATATAACCGTTATCACCATTTCCTCCAACTGCTAATGTATTTCCATCAGCTGATAATGAAATGAATGTTCCTTGTGAAGGAGTTCCGGTATATCCACTACCAACTAATTTAGTTCCTTGTTGTGTCCAAGTAGTTCCAGAACGAATAAATACCCAAGTTGCACCTATACTTGAATTATCATTTTGTCCTCCAGCGGCTAATGTATTACCATCGGCTGATAATGAAACAGACCATCCTTGTCTTGGAGTTCCAGTATATCCACTCCCAACTAATTTAGTTCCTTGTTGAACTGTTGGGAAGAAACTGTTTATTGTTGATGTATAATTTTGCCACCCATTTGCCGTATATACCAACTGACGAGTCATATTCGTTGATGTAAGAATAAATGTGCCTTTACTCATTGTAATTGTTACTGGGAGCGATTTACGAGTCAATAGTTGTAATGTTATAATATACCCGATTGATGCATCTGGAAGTGTTGCAGTAAATGAAGCATTACGTGAATCAAATAGAATGGTTGGATATAATGTTAGTGTTCCTGCTGAACTAACTGTATTTACTGTTGATTGAATCGTAGAACCACTGGATGTAATATTTCCTATAACTACTAAATTACCATTTATATGTAATATCGCTTGTGGATTCGTTGTACCAATACCTACATTACTACTAAAATAGGATTGTCCTTGAACTTGTAATGTTTGTAATGCTTGAGTTGTACCAATACCAATATTTGATGTAATATATAAAATAGTGCTATTTTGAGTTGTAGATTGTACTAAAATATTATTGGCAGATATGGTTTGTTTATTTAGTAATAAACTCATTTATTCTATTAAGACTGTTTTTTTTATTAACTAATGATTTGCCAACCAAGTGTTGTATAAATGAGTTTATAGCCAAGTATAGATGTTGCAGGGGATAATGTAAAAGAGCCTCCTGTATAATTTACAGTAACTGGATTACTACGTCCATATGCTAATTGAATTTTAGTAATAAAACCATTCGTTCCATCTGGAAGTGTTACGGTTAAAGAACTTGCCATAGAATCAATTAATATGACAGATGCCAATGTCATTGTACCATTTGCATTTACGGTTACCAAACTTGAAGTAGATGAACTACTAATTAAACCTGTAACAACTAAATTTCCTTGAATTTGAAGTATGGATGAAGGATTGGTTATTCCAATACCTACATTACCGCTAATATAGGTAACACATTGAACGTGTAATTGTTGTAATGGAACGGTTGTTCCAATCCCAACATTGCTTGTTAATACAGAAATGTTATTTATCTTATTACCATAAAAATCAACTGTTTGTGATAATAATGTGTTTGAATAAATAGTTTGTTGATTCAATAATAAACTCATTCTTATCTTAATATGTATAAAAAATTGATTTAATAATAAGATGTTACTATAATCTATAAAGATGCTTCTATCTAAACGTTTAATGGTAGGCAGTATGATGGCTTATCAAATGATTCGTCCACATATAGTAAAAGCAGAATCTATTCCTATTACAAATAATCTTATTAAAGAATTAAACGAACGTGATAATAATAGTGAAATGTATGCACTTCAAGCTAATTTAGAGAAATGGAAACCAATTATTAATTTTAAGGATGTTCTTCAAACACTCAATGTATCTATATTAAATGAGTTGGATTATATCCGTGTGATGCAAGAGCCTCCACTTAAACCTTATCAAAAAATAAGAACTCGTAATATGATAATGAAATATTATAACCAAACAAATAACTCTAAAGAAAAAGAAATGTATTATGAGATTCTAAATTATTTCAATTTACTGGAATAAATTATGTAAATACCATCGCAGTTGCATTTACATTAGTACCACATACTATTGTATTTGCATTTGCAGATAATGAAACACACCATCCATTATAACCAACTGTAGTTTGTACCATTTTTGATTTTTGATTCCATGTTGAACCAGAACGTATAAATATCCAAGTTGCACCTATATTTGAATTATCACTCCATCCTCCAATTGCTAATATATTACTATCTGCTGATAATGCAACAGAACTTCCTTGATATGAACCTCCGGAATATCCTGTTCCAACTAATTTAGTTCCTTGTTGAGTCCAAGTAGTTCCGGAACGAGTAAATATCCACGTTGCACCAACAAGAATTATACTTGTAGTACTATCTGCAGGACCACCAAATGCTAATATATTACCATCTGCTGATAATGAAACGGAATAGCCTTGTCTAACAAAATAACCACCGAACCCAGATATAAACGTAGCAGTATAACCCGTTCCTACTAATTTACTTCCTTGTTGTGTCCATGATGAACCAGAACGAGTAAATATCCAAGTTGCTCCAAGAACTGTGATCATACCATCAGAATCTAAATGACCTCCAATCGCTAATGTATTACCATCTGCTGATAAAGATGTTGCAAATCCTTGACCAGATGTTGCAATATTTCCAGTACCAACTAATTTATTTGCTTGTTGAGTCCAACTTGTTCCGGAACGAGTAAATATCCAAGTTGCACCAACACTATTATTATCCGTCCATCCTCCAATGGCTAATGTATTACCATTAGATGATAATGCAACTGAAGAACCTTGTGAAGGATTTCCGGTATATCCTGTTCCAACTAATTTTGTTCCTTGTTGACTCCAAGTAGTTCCAGAACGTATAAATATCCAAGTTGCACCTATACTATTATCTCCAAAACCTCCAACTGCCAATGTATTGCCATCAGATGATAATGCAACTCCTTTATTAGGATAACCACCAAGACCTCCTTGTTGTGATGCACCAGTATCAGTATATCCACTTCCAACTAATTTAGTTCCTTGTTGAATCCATGTCGTTCCAGAACGAATAAATATCCAAGTTGCACCTATGCCTGAATTATCAAATCGTCCACCTAATGCTAATGTATTTCCATCGGCAGAAATACTTGTATTTAATGTATCAGTACTTCCGATATTTCCTGTTGCAAGTAAAGTTTGTTTATAAGTTGTTGGATAGAAACTATCCGATAATTCATTTATAATTTGCCATCCAGTTGATGTATAAATAACTTGATAACTTGTTATTGTTGAATTTAATTGAATAGTACCCAATAATCCATATGTAGCACCACTCATTTGAACTGTAACAGAATATATTGCTGCTGGATATAATAACTTAAGTAAAACTGTATATCCTGTTGCAGGTGCATCTGGCAATTGTACGATTAATGCACTTGCACTGGAATCAAATAGTATAGTATAAGCAAGTGACAATAAACCAGACGAAGATACTATCGTTGGTGATGATTGTATTGTACCATCAATTCGCATATTTCCCTGAACGGTTAATGCTTGAGTGGTTGGACTTGTTCCAATACCGACATTTCCATTGAAATAAGATTGTCCTTGTACGTGTAATGTTTGTGAAGGAATGGTTGTACCAAAACCAACATTGCATCCAACCATTGAAATAGTATTTAATATTGTACCATTTGGATTAACCGTTTGCAAAGCAACGTTTGTTCCATAAATGGGTTGTTCTTGTAAAACTAAACCCGTTCCAGTTAATATTGCATCTCCTGAAGTTAATGAAACAGAACTGGGATTTGCAAATAATGGTGTACTCATTTATAACCTAATTACACCATTGAAAAGTTTAAATAGGTTATAATCTTAGTAAAATAAATGCTATAAATATAGAATGACGACATTACCTTCATCTGGTGAAATATCATTTTCACAAATTGCTACTACATTTGGAGCAACGGGTGGAAATGGTGGTGCATTTGGAGCTTCTGGTACAGCCTCAAGTGCTTCAGGTGGTTCATCTGGTTATTATTTACTCAAAGGCTCTGCGTCCGTTACACTAACTGGTGGTACAACTGCTGGATTATTAGCCTAATGTTTTAAGGCTTCTTTTAATTGTACCAAAACCGTCTTTTCTTTTTGTATATTTTTAGCATTTCTAAATTGTGTTTGTATATCTTTACCAAACCATACCTCATTCATAGTATCGTTACCATATTTTTTACGCATTGATTCAATGGCAGATGGTACAGGCTCAGGTTGGCTTGAAAATATGGATTCTATTTCAGCTTCAATCTTTACCAAAAAATCTGCTTTTTCAATACTGGGCTTAATCTCTTGCAATTGGAATTTATTGATAATACGACTCCATTTACGGACGGCAGCTAAATGTTCTATGGCTTTTTCACCAGGCTGTAATTGACGTAATAATCCTGTTAATAGTGCACTTGATATACTAAATGATGCCGCAACATATTGTAATGTTGCATTATTTGATGAAAATATAGAAGCTCCTGCAATGGTTGATAACATTATTATAGGAATCGTTAATGCATTATGAAGTCGTTTATGTGTATAAACTGATTTTAATTGTAAATAGAATTCAATGACTGCTCTTTTCTTCCAATCTATGGATAAATTATGACTTGACTCATTTTGACGAGATATAGTTGTATAGTTTAAATCTTCGTGACTTGCTCTTCTTGGAGGTGAATCATCTGTAATTGTAACACTGACTTGACTCATTTTTAATAAATCATACAACTATTATGTTTATATGCCAAAAATGATTTTTATAGTTTTCGGTTATCTCGCTATCGCCTAACAACTTTCAATTCGTTAGCCACGTGTCATTTAATGCTTCAAGTGCGGTAGGTCGCTCGTGAGGAAATTCACACAATAGGCTTTTAATAAAAGTCCATGCATTTTTAGGAATAGCAGAATCTTTCGTTATTTCTTCGTGTAAGATTACGTGAGCGAGTTCATCATAAGTAACTTTTCCTACATTAACAGGATAGGGATATCTTCCAGTTAGCAAGATATAGAGACAAATACCAAGCGCCCAAATATCAGCTGGTTTCTCAAAGTGCCTCATAAAGATTTCCGGAGCCATATACATTGGTGTTCCAAATTGCCTTGTGAAGGGTTCGTCTTGGCAATAATGTGCGCTTCCATAATCAACCACTTTAACCAACGATTCGCCCAATGTCTTCATATCTAATATGGGTTGTGTCGCAACAATGTTTGCCAATTTCATATCACCATACATAATGTTTTTTTCGTGACATACCGATAGACATTTCAGTACATCACGTGCAATTCCTTTAACAACTGGTTCAGGGAGTTTCTTACCAGCATATTGAATAAGGTTGCCACCTTTAATATATTCCATTACCAAATGACAATTCTCAACCTCCTCCACAACATGATATAGACGTGGTATTTGAACGATACAAGGCATTTGAATTGCTTGAAGAATTTCAATCTCACGATGTGCTCTGTAATTGTTTTCAATCGTTTTGATGGCAACGTGCCGTTTGTTTGAGTGAAGAAGTCCCTTATGGACGACACCAAATCCACCTTTGCCAATCGGCGTTTCAATCAAAGAAAGTAGCTTATTCATAATGTTTATATATAAATTTAATAAAAAGAAATATTCAATTTTTATTTCCGGCTACATAAAGTGACCTCTTATTTGTCAATGGCGTTCCCATCCAAGGCTCATTCATCTTTCCGATGGATGGTTTATTTTTATTATAAAAATAGGTTATGAATTTCTTTTTAATTTCATTGGACATAGGACGCATTGTATTTTTGTAAAAACGGAATACTGCTTCCATGGCTGGGTCGCCCAATTGTACCAATGCTTTTAATAATACATCACGATAAGCAACAGAGACCTTCATTGGTGATGATTTACGACTATGTAAATCTATCTCTTTCTCCAAAGGTTGAGCATTAAAATATTCAATCGCATATTTGCCATTTGTATCTTTGCCCACTAAATGAATGCCCTTTGTAATTAAATATTGAACGATATGTTTGTTACCACATCTCATAGCATAGAATAAAGCGTTACGATTCATACTATCTTTGGCATTTATGGCTACACCAGCCTCTTCAATTAACCATTTAACAATATTCATATGACCCCGAGCACAAGCAATCATTAATGGAGTAGAATTTAACAACCAATGTGCGTTATAGGATTTTTTAGAGCCTTTTCTTAAAGCTTCTAAATTGCCACGTTGAACTGCAACCAACCAAGATGGTAGAGAGGGGGTTTTACTTTCAGTCATTCCACCCAGTTGTGGTGCGACAGGACGCGATACAACTCTTGTAAAAAGAGCTTGTTCTGTATTATAAACCATATACTCATTCCCAGATTGCATAAAACGTCCTATATATTCTCTTTGTAGTTCCGCACTGGAGCGGTCATCTCTAATAGCCACAACACTATCGTAACCATTGCTTAGAAGAGCATGATATAAAATATCAACCTGTAATTTACCATATTTTAGCCCAAATGCGTCTCTTTCTGCGAAATTTCTTATATTTAACGAATTACCTAACAATACATCTGCTTCTAAAATAATTCCACGTTGATGGGCTTTAAAATCAGTTTCTTCTGGTGTTTTGGCGAAATATATACCAGCACCATACATGCCAATTGAACCAGCTAAAAACCAGAATTCGTTACTGGGTGTATGTTCAATAACAGTAGCTATATGGGCACTTGTTTGATGATACCCTTTAATCACGTTTGTTTTCCAACGGGCTTCAACATCTTTCTTCGTTTCAAAGTATCTACCAATTTCGTTTCTTCCATATACTTTAATTAAATCTTCAATGGTAAAACCGTCTTTTAACACCGATATGCTAACGGAATAATCAATTCGTGCTTTACCAATACTCTGAGTTTTTTTTACAAAAGAAGGGGTAGTTGTCGTAAAAAATTTAATGGCTTCTATATTTTGAAACAAAATAGCGTAGGCAAGGGGTGTTAAACCAAACTTATCCACTGAATTAATCTGTGTAATATACGCATCGCTATGTAATTTCCATTCATCTTGTAACTCTTTTTTTGTACGTTTTGTAATTGCCATACGATGGACGGGATAGGCTTCATCTAAAAACTTTGTAACATCTGCACCAAATGAAGTTTCTTTATTAGCCATAGTTATAAAAGGGTCTTGTGTTACAATATGACCTCTATTTTCAAATTTATAATACGTATCTAAAAATTGCTTTACAGATTTAGCATCCTCCCACATCTGCTGAGTAAATAAATCTTTATCAAAACCTCTATATTCTTGAATATTTGCAATCTCTCTAATTATTTCAACAAATTTTGAATTTCCTTCTAATGGAAAATGTTTCGCAATATACCTTAACATTTTCACGTTATTTTTTACAATAAAATGCATTATAAGACTCATAATGCTATCTATATAATTAATAATTTCCCCTGCACCATATAAATAAGTTACCATATCACTATTTTGTATATATGGAACGACATTAAATATATTATCGTATTTTTTTTCACCCCAAGGTTTATCAATAGCGTATTTTGGTGATAAAACAACCACATCCATTAATTTTTCTAAAGCCGCTTCTTGATATTCAGGTAAAACATCTTTCACTAAACTCAAATAACTTTTATAATTATAATCTATCATTTTACCATTTACACTATTATATGCATTCATCCAACAGTCAAGAATGTCTAAAATTGTGGTATAATCCACAAACCGAAAAATCTCCCATATAAGATCTTCATTATAATGCATTGTGGTGCATATAAAATCTGTATAATCTTCCTTTTTCCTCTCTGGGTGATTCTTGATAGAAGCGAGAGGAATCGCAATAAATCCAAAAGGCATATGTTCTCGGGTGGTTGTATTTTCAAAATAATCATTTTTTTGTCCTTCATCAAAGCCATCTAATTTTGGATTGAGACGTGCGATGGCTTCAATCACTGCATTTGTTTTATATTTTGGCTTACTCAAAATTAAAGGTATATATATCTTCATGCATCGGTTTTCTATTAAATGAACGATTGTTTCATCTCTTGTTTTGGTATCAATCACTAATTTTTCATATGTAGCGATAAAACTTTTATACGCATTATCTATTTCACATAATGTGATAACATCCTCTTGAAATTTACTTTTTAAACTAACTCTTGGTGTACCACCAACCACCATTTATTCTATATTGGTATTATAAAAACAATTTAATAAGGCTTTATTTTTTATTTCCGGCTACATAAAGTGACCTCTTATTTGTCAATGGCGCTCCCATCCAAGGCTCATTCATCTTTCCGATGGATGATTTGTGTTTATTATAAAAATAGGTTATGAATTTCTTTTTAATTTCATCAGTCATAGGACGCATTGTATTTTTATAAAAACTAAATATTGCTTCCATTGCTGGGTAGCCCAATTGCACCAATGCTTTTAATAATACCTCACGATAAGCAACAGATACAGAGACCTTCTTTGTTTTGTGCTGTAAATCTATCTCTTTCTCCAAGGGCTGTGTATTAAAGTATTCAATTGCATATTTGCCATTTGTATCTTTACCCACTAAATGAATACCGTTTGTAATTAAATATTGAACGATATATTTGTTACCACCTCTCATAGCATAGAATAAAGCATTGCGGTTCATACTATCTTTGGCATTTATGGCTACACCAGCCTCTTCAATTAACCATTTAACAATATTTATATGACCCCGAGCACAAGCAACCATCAATGGGGTAGAATTTAGCAACCAATGTGCGTTATAGGATTTTTTAGAGCCTTTTCTTAAAGCTTCTAAATTGCCACGTTGAACTGCAACCAACCAAGATGGTAGAGAAATAGATTCGCTATGTTTTGTTCCGCCAAGTTGTGGTGCTGCATGACGCGGTACAACTCTGGTAAAAAGTGCTTGTTCTGTATTATAAACCATATACTCATTCCCAGATTGCATAAAACGTCCTACACGCGCTCTATGTAGTTCCGCATCAGAACGTTCGTCTTTAATAGCCACAACACTATCGTATCCATTGCTTAGAAGAGCATGATATAACAGATCAACTGGTAATCTGCCATATTTGTCCGCAAATACACCACGTTCTGCGAAATTTCTTATATTTAACGAATTACCTAACAATACATCTGCTTCTAAAATAATTCCACGTTGATGGGCTTTAAAATCAGTTTCTTCTGGTGTTTTGGCGAAATATATACCAGCACCATACATGCCAATTGAACCAGCTAAAAACCAGAATTCGTTACTGGGTGTATTTTGAATAACAGTCGCAATAGTAGCATTTGTTTGATGATATCCTTTAATCACGTTTGTTCTCCAACGTGCTTCAACTTCTTTCTTCGTTTCAAAGTATCTACCAATATCGTCTCTTCCATATACTCTAATTAAATCTTCAATGGTAAAACCGTCTTTTAACACCGATATGCTAACGGAATAGTCTATGCGTTCTTTACCAATCGTCAGATTCTTTTTTACAAAAGAAGGGGATGTTGTCGTAAAAAATTTAATGGCTTCTATATTTTGAAATAAAATAGCGTAAGCAAGGGGTGTTAAACCAAACTTATCTACTGAATTAATCTGTGTAATATACTCATCTCTATTTAATAGCCACTCTCTTTTTATTTCTACAAGTGAACGTTTTATAATTGCCATACGATGGACGGGATATGTTTCATCTAAAAACTTTGTAACATCTGCACCAAATGAAGTTTCCTTATTAGCCATAGTTATAAAAGGATCTTGTGTTATAATTAGACCTCTATTTTCAAATATATAATAGGTATCTAAAAATTGCTTTACAGATTTAGCATCCTCCCACATCTGGTGCGTAAATAAATCTTTATCAAAACCTCTATATTCTTGAATATTTGCAATCTCTCTAATTATTTCAACAAATTTTGAATTTCCTTCTAATGGAAAATGTTTAGCAATATATCTTAAGATTTTCACGTTATTTTTAACAACAAAATGACTTATTAGAGTCATAATGCTATCTATATAATTAATAATTTCCCCTGCACCATATAAATAAG